>Ga0209541_10016678_pt1 | contig 10840 bp, 5 predicted proteins | sample RifCSPlowO2_01_FD_184027 | JGI IMG/M metagenome (GOLD analysis project Ga0209541, IMG submission 184027) | Groundwater microbial communities from Rifle, Colorado - Rifle CSP2_plank lowO2_0.1 (SPAdes) (version 2) | ecosystem: Environmental > Aquatic > Deep subsurface > Groundwater | place: Rifle... | reverse complement strand
AACTGAAATGAGCTCTTCTTTTGCCATAATAGTCATATATTTGTAACCATATATTTAATGGATTATGGTTACATTTTATATGACCCAACCAATGAGTGGAAAGTAACATTTTAGATGTCCCAATTCGCCCTTATTGACATGTTATCCTATTTTTCCTATAATTCTTTATGGTTCTTTACAATTCAAATTACGCGTTACTGGTTACTTCTCTCTGAAAGGAGATTGCCATGAGAATGGTGAAGATTGTAATGGTGAGTATTTTGACAGCCGTATTGCGTGCTGATGTCTCTTTTGAACTCAGCGCCTCGCTTACGAGCGAGTGTTTTCCCAATCTTAATGAAACTGGTCTTGTGGAAGGACAAACAGGAGGGAATGTTGATTTTATTGCCAATGTGAATCTCTCCAGTCAAAACATCATAGGAGATGGAGGACCTCAAGGATGGTCGCTTGGGCTGACCAATGATGGTGTTAAAATTATTGATGCTCGCACAGAAGGAACGGTTGCTGACGATTTAAGGCAGGGTGGCTTAAGAGATAATGGTTTTGAACTTACTGAAGTTGTTAATCCTCAAAGGAATAACAATAGACAGGGGTTTATATCTGCTGTGATACTATCCTTAACTCAACCTGTCACCCTTCCGCCCAATACCACACAAACCATAGCAAAAGCTACTTATAGAGCAACCATTCCAAACGCTGAAACCCTTGCTCGTCTGGCTTTTGTCAATGATCTGTCGGGTTCAGGACGTCAGGTTCAAAATAGTATTACCTACAGATCCAATGCCTACGATCCCGTCTTAAGAGAACGAATTCTCAACATTCGCAAAAAAGAAGCGCCTGAAAGAAAAACCCCGGTGATTATTATTCCGGGGATTATGGGAACGGAACTCTATGATGATGAAGCGAATGAACTGATATGGCTGGATCCGAGCAGAACCTTTATATTAAAGGATTATTACCTCTTAAGACTTCTGCTGCAGAAAGATGGAATATTTCCTCATAGAAAAAATCGCTGTTATAGTGATTTTTCTTGGGAATGTAATTCTTGGCTGAATTGCCCCCTGCTGAATCTCTGTGCGCTCCCCGGTCCAGATTGTTGTGTTACGGGAGGACGTCGTATACGAGTTGGAGCAATTACAAATATTGAGGAGTGTTGTTTTCTTGAGGGATTTACAGCATATAAAGATCTTGTGCGGTTCCTTGAGAGAAATGGATATGAATTCAACAAAAATCTCTTTCTCTTTGGATATGACTGGAGAGTAGACATTGGCGGAGAAAACCAAGGTGAAAAAGCCGCTATCAATGGGTTACACAACACAATACAAAGCCTCACGCCAAATTGTGGAGATAAGGTAAATATCATTGCCCACAGCATGGGAGGGCTTCTGACGCGAACTTATCTGAAAGAATATCCAGACGATCACAAAATTGATACGGTGATCTATATGGGAACACCTCATCAGGGAGCGCCAAAGGCGTACTCGGTATTAAGATGGGCTGATAAATTTGTACCCAAAATAAATCGTCATACCCTTTCTTTCATCTCCCAGAACTTCCCGTCAGTCTATCAGCTTCTCCCTCGTTCAAAATTCCTTATAAATAAAGATGGAAAGCTTGAAAGTATTGAAGAGAGCTTCGGAAGTCTCTCAAATCAGGGCTTGGTTACTCGGGCAAATGCCTTCCATCAGAATATTCAGAACTTCAATCCCATTGAACGCTCTTTTGCCATCAACGGCTCGGGACAGTATACTCTTGCATATTTCAGAATAAATAATAAAGGCGATGTTGAGGTGTTTCCGAATATCTGGGGTGATGGAACAGTGCCAAGCTATTCCAGCAGTGAATTTCTCAACACTCAAAATTTCTTTGTTAATGGCGAGCATCAAAAACTTCCGGGTATACCAGCGGCGCATGAAAAAATAATAAAAATCCTTGAAGGAAAAGAAAATGAACCCGTAGAAGGGATTCAGGAAAACGCGTTTGAAGCGGCCGAACTCATGCGGTGGTCAAGCCTTTCTCCTATCACGGTAAGTTTTACTGATCAGGATGGAAATATAACAGGCCGTGGTGAAGAAGGTGATATTCAAGAAGAAATACCCAACAGTCAATTCTTTGTTTTTCCTCAAAATGAAGCGGGATTCCTTCCAAAAAACAATGTATATCGGGTAGACATACAAGCGCTTGAGACAGAAACATTTACCCTGTTGTTTGAAACTTTGGATGCAGATGGCAATGTTACCGACTCTCTGGCGTATCAAGATATACCGATAAGCAATGAAGGAAAAGGGGAACTACTCCTTTCACCCGATAATCCTTCCCCAGAGCTCACACTGGATGTAGACGGAAATGGAAGCAATGACTTTCAGATTCAGTCATGGGAAAATCCTCCCGAAGAACTCCAGAATATGTTTGTGGAAAACGGGGATGTGAATAAAGACAGGAAAGTTGATATATCTGACGCGGTCTCTATTCTTGGATATCTTTTTCTGGGCGCCGAAATAGTATGCCCCCAAGCCGCAAACACCAATGATGACAAAAACTCTGATATCTCCGACGCAATCTATCTCTTGGGGTATTTGTTTCTTGGGACAGCTGAAAAGCCAAAAGGCCTAATCTTCTGTCCGTGAAAAATTTAAGCCGACAATTTGATGTTGTCGGCTTTTTAGTCAAAGAATTCCCCAGAATGAGCTTCGTGGCAGTTCATTCTTTTTTTAATTTTCTCTTTTAATTACTTTTTTTAATTAAACCCAATAAAAATCAATCCAATAAAAACCCATGTCATATTGGCGATAAAAACATAAAAAGAATACTTAAATCCTTCTTTCTTAGCAATAAATTTTCTTATTATAAAATAACCCGTGCAGGCCACGATAAATGTTCCAAAATTAAAAAGTGCGGCGAGGTGTGTAAGGCCAGGTAAAAAATCTATGACGTAATATGGTTCTGGCCAATATAAATATATTATACCCCCTAGAGTAATTAAAAAATACAAAAGGTATGGCATTACTTTTACCCACCATGGTTTGGGATTTATAAATTGTGGAGTTTTGGAAAAATTGTTTTCTTTTTGCGGCATATTTTTAAAAAATTCTCCATTCGTTCATTCTACTAAAACCATTTAAAATATACCATGTAGCGCTTGACGGGATCTCAAGAAAAATTATACTGAATATATTTAGTTATACTCTAGAATCTAACAATTTTATTATTAAAAATATTTTCTTTAAAAGTTTTTGAAACTGTGTTGAAATTCACTACGTCCACAAAATATGGCAAGGTAGAATTCGTAAACTCTTCTTTTGATTTAATCCTCCTTCGTCCGGTAGTTGTCGGCGGCGGCGATTCTATTTAGTTTTAGTTTTTAGATATTTTTCCAAATCCTCGTCGAATTTATCCATACTTTTTTCTATCAACTCATCAAAATCCGATGCAACATTCGTATGCTCATCTCCAAAGATCTTCGCCAACTCTCTGCGCTGGTTTTCGTTACCCAAGAGAATTGCGGAATACATATGTTCACCGAAACCATGCTCTGATTCATTCATCTGTAAAAATTTTGTTATGTTTGCCGCATTTCCATGAGTATCACCACCGTCACCAACAAAATAAAATGCAGAGGCATAATCTGGATATTCTTCAACCTGCTTATTTAATTCGTTCGCGGCTTTCTTGATGCCATCAAGCATATTTGTGCCGCCTTGAGCAGCGAGTCCTTGCATTAACCGGACTTTTACGGTTGATTGCACGCCATCTTCAAAATCGTATCTTTGTGGAGAGTCGTAATCTTGTTTGAACGCTTTTATTTCAGTTACAGAATCGGAGAAAGTATTTATAGAAAATTTAATGTAACCGAAGGCTTGAGAGATGCGGCTAAATAATTCTGAGTAAAATATAAGAAGTTTTCGAGCACTTTTGATTTTTTTTCCTTTTCCCTCTCCCATTGAGCCAGATACGTCCACCAAGATAGAAGCCATAAATCGAGGTTTAATGGATGGGTGAATTTCCCGGGGATTTTTTACTGTTCCGAAAAGTAAGTTCCTAGTTTTCATGACAGCTCGTCGATCAAATGCTCCTTGTCGAGTCAATGAGTCCTCATCAAAATCAACCTCTTCTTGTCGTGGTAGCCGCTCGGCAAAATACTGAAACCATTTATCAACAAGCGGTGAAACCTCCTCACGGATGTCCTCATAGTCGTTGTAAAGCCTGTTTTCCTGCTCAACTTCTTTTTGCAGACGATCAAGTTCCTCTAGCTTTTTTTGTTCGAGTTCTTGCAAAATTTGGTCTCGCTTTTTTTCATCCATGAAGCCATCCCCAACCATTTTATCAAGTTCGTCCTTTATCTTGTCTTTCATCTGGTCTTCTTTTGCTCCCAGCTTATCTTGAAGCTCTTTCTTTACATCATCAAAAAGCTCGCACGCTTCCACTTCTTTCTGAAGCTCGGAAAGCTCTTTGAATTTTTCCGCATTTTGCATTTTATCGTCAAGTTGCTGTTTTTGTTCAGCCATCTTTTTCATTTGCTCTTTTGCTTCTTGCAGTTGTGATTCCGACTGTTGCATCTCGCTGTCGGAGGCATCAGACATTTGGTCTAAGGGATTTCCAGTTTCAGTGGATTGCTGCTTGCCCTGAGTTCTATCGAAGGGTTGTCCATGTTTCTGGCCTTTTTGAGCATCTCCTTTCTGTCCGTCCTTGTCTCCTTTTTTTTGCTTAGCTTCAGCGGAGGAGGATGGCTTATCAATACCGCCATCCTGCGCTTCATCTGTAGCTTCTTTTTCTGACTTTTTATCGTCTTTGTCCGACTTCTTTTGATCTTCGGGTTTTGGATTTGGGGTAGCATCAAAACGCCTCCATGCTTTTCCATCCCAAATTTCCGACCATGCGTGGCCTGTGCTTTGAGTTATAGCCGACTTGCCATCCTTTGCCCCTTCAACCTTATGTCCGACTACTAAACGCGCTGGGATACCTGCTTTGCGCATCATGGCAATAAACTTCGTGTTGGCAGAATAACACTCAAGATATTCTGAAGCATCAATATTTTGGAGGTAGTCGTCGCCAGTGGACTCGCTTCGTAATTTGTATTGCAGCGCCTGAGCTGTTTGCAGATCACCGCCTCCCGGGTAAAAGTGATTTGCTAGTATATATTGGCGCGCCTGTTCCGCTTTTTGAATGGGACCGCCTATAAATCGAGAAATGCCCGTTTCTGTTTTTTGGGATAACGAACCTCGATAAAGCTGATGAGTATCTTCGGTAATAGGAGGGTGAGTAAAAGGATTTGTTTCTTTTTGAAAATCTATTGAAAATGATCCCGGTTCCTTCGCTTCTATATAAAAGCAGCCATTTTGATCGCGTAAAATCTCTAGACGATCTCCTGTATATTTAAGAGAAGAAGCATCCAACGCGTAACCGTTTGGAATAGGAAGCGATTTAAGTCCTCTGTCGAGAGTTCCTGAAATCGTAGAACGTTCTTCGCCTGAAGCAGACGCGCTATATGGGGCAAGTTGTTTTTTTTTGCTCCATGTTTTTGATTCAATATCATAATAGCTCTTTCTACCGCTCGCATAGTATCCTCCAAGCGCAGGATTAATTTCAAAAATCGGCCTCTCTTGCATCTTTTCTTTTGATTCACCGGGTGCTGGAGGAGGAGTATGATATTCATCTCTGTCTTCCGGAGGAATGGCGGGATCTTCTGGTGAACCAGGAGGAACAGCTTGTTCTTTATATTGCTCGAGCTCCTTTTCAAGCTCTTGCATACTTTCGCTCGGCTCACCGCTTTTGGCCTCTTTTTGAATTTTCGGAAAACCTTCTTGTACCGTATCAGTTAATTTTTTATAGCCACTCTCGTCTCCTTTTTGAATGTAGTCTCGGTATGAAGACTGAAGATTTTCAAATAGCTTGCGCTCATCTCCTGAAAGTTCAGAAATAACACGATCACGTTCTTCCATAGAAACAATGCCCAAATCTTCGCTGAGCCAGTTAACTTTAAGCGCTTTTAGCACTTTTTGTGCTCGGGGAAGATTGCTGATACTTTCAATTGTATTATCTGCTTCCGTTCGCAGAGCTTCTTCCATTTGTTTTCGGCCCGTGTGGCCATAGGAGTCCATTACCTTTTTCTGAACTCTTGCTTGAGTAACATCACTGTAAAGGTTGTCTATGTCTTCCAATGGAATGTCGCGGCCGCGCATACCCTCCACAAATTGAGCGAATCTCGGATAGTCATAGTGGGCAATGAACGCAGAAAGGTCTCGGATACGTCCACTAATTTTTTCCAAACCTTCTTTTTCAATGTCTTCGGCATTATAAAAGAGTGCATCCGGTTTGATATCATGAGCCACTTCTTCAGCGGTATATTTGCCATCCAGCAAGCCCTGAAGTTTTTCTCTCCGAGTTGCCTGATCTGCTGGATGGTGCAAAGACCACTCTTTCCCAGGAAGAACTTTTAATCTGCCTTCAGCGGCCTGTTCAGCCAAAAAAAGCATCTCACGAGTGAGCTTTGATGGTTTCGCCTTTTCTTGCGGAGGCGACTCACGAAATTGACCGGGACGTTCCATAAGTTTACCCCCACACCTAATAAATTAATAAAGAATTTTTAATTCGTTTTTTTAATTGGTTAAGTGCGTTAGCTCTTAATTTTAAATTATGTTCACGCACTCTGGCGTCTTTTTCTGATATATAAGCTTCATAATAAATCAACTCAAAGGGAATTCTTGATTTTGTTGATTTTACTTTGCCGTCATTATGTTCTTTAAACCGTTGTTTAAGATCATTTGTAGATCCAGTATATAACTTAGAATCTTTCTTGCTTTTGATAATATAGACGTAGAACATAAGTCTTTAGGTGTGGGGGTTTATGCTCTTACACGCTTCTTGGAAGTCCATGTGCTCATTGCTGTGCGAATCTTGTCCTGATCTTCTTTAATATCAATATTTGAGAGAAACCAATCGTTTATTAAATTTCGAGCTACTTCTTCGGGGTTAGCTGTTACTTTTTCTTCTGGTTTCATTTTACCCAACCAGTAAGCGCATCGACGTAATTCTGAACCAGAAATCGGGTGAATCACAGGAAGAGCATTGCGAGCATCGCGCCTTTTTTCAAAAATCTTTACAAAGTTTTCACGGAGTATGTGAGAGAATTGCACCAATGCCAGAATAACATCTGTGTCAAATTTCTGCGTTCCTGTTGGCTCTAGTGCGCCATTGTCTATGCCGTTAATATATTTATCCCACATCTTCACAAATTCATTGCGCGGAAGGCTGGCCTCATATGTCAGATCGGCTAGAGAATCAACACCTCGAGCTATGCGTAATGCTTCAGAAGCATCGTATGGTGGGTTAGGATTTCGATCTCCTGCATCCGCTTTACGAGTGAGTGGCGGATAATCAATTTCCATTGAAACCATTCGTCTTCGAGTAGCTGACTGTGGTTCGGTGGTACCACGATATCCGGGATTCATTGAACAAACAAGGAGAACATCCTTAGCTGCCTTGACCACCCGACCAGAACTTGTTTTTAGAGTCAGTGATCGTTTTTCATCCATAAGAGCGTGTAAAAACATTTGCGCTTGTTCCGGCATCGCATTAAATTCATTGAAATAAACAACAGAGCCAGGAGTCTGAATTCCATGTAAAACAGCCGAATCATCTCGCACAGTTACAGAAGCGCCATTTTCTACACCAAGACTAACATCCTGCGAAAGTTCAAATTCAGTTGTCCATTTACTACAATCAACCGGAAAGTATGTTCTATGAGCATAATCTTTTGAAGCAAACATTTTTAATAAAACATCCTTGCCAGTACCAGCATGTCCTTTGAGATTAAGCATTCCTTCCTGTAAGTCAAGTTGCATTTTTAGTCTTTTGGCCATATCTTCAAGATACTTATCGGTTTGGGGATCTTTTACCCAGTGATCCTCCCATTCAGGAACAAAGCCTTTGCCGTTAGTATATTCAATATCCGGTTCTGCTTTTATATGGTCAATGCGTCGTAATAGTGGGATATGGTGTTCGGCGGCAAATGTAGCGTACTCCTGTAATTTTACTTTGTATTCTTCTTGCCACACACTATCTACGTCCGGAGTTCTTTCTCCAACTTTTTGCCGTCTCGAATAAACTTCTTTCAATGCGTCTCTCTTTCCTTGCAGTTCCTTCCTGAGATTGGATTTTTCTCCCTGCGACCAGTCTCCATATTCTTTTCTAATATCCTTAAATTCTTTGGCGGTTAGATAAGAAGGAGGAATAGATTCTCCGCGATAAGTCAAAAGACCAAGACGCCATTCGTTTTCATCTTGCCATCCTTCATAAAGTCTAACGTTTTCTACCTTACCTGTGGATGTACGAATTGAGACAGAAATATCTCCAAGAATATCACCAGCTTTTACACCCGGTCCATGTGTCTTTGCGTCTTCTTCAAATGTCACGTCGACTTTGCGTTCCACCTTTTCTTTAACTTTCGCTTCCCACTTAGGAAAAGCTATTTCGCCAAACATAACCATTTGCTGGCCGGTTTCAGCGACTTGAGTGAGCGCTCCACGCTCTATTTCCGTTAAGGTGTTAGAGATTCTTACTTTTAGACCTCGCTCTAATTCTTTTGCTTCATCAGGATTGTCACTCGCTAGTCCAGCGATTTCGATTTCCAATGATTTGCGTGCTTCACTTGAAGATAAATACTGTTCTGCCGATGCGCGACTGGTAAAACCTTTTGCTCGCAGGCGTTCAACAAGCCCGTTAACGTCCTGCGCTAAAATATCTACCGTTGCCCCTATACGCTCCGAAGCCTTTTCTCTGACTTTAGCATACTCTCGTTTGAATTTATCCTCAAATGCGGAAGCGATGGTTTGTAATTCTGTGCGTGCCGCAATAATAGCTTTATAAGCCTCATCTGCTTCAAGGGGAACATCCTTAGCCAAAGAACCCAACCTTGATTTTAATTGTGGGTATCGAAATTCAAGCCAATCATCCATCTGCGACTTACTCGTAAAGCCCTCAAGGTCTATTTTGGTTCTTTCAATGAGTCCATGAACATCTTTAATAATTTCTCCACCCCGCTGTCGGAAAAGCTCTAACGATCTTTGCTCAAGCTCCTGTGCTACTTCTCTAACTTCACGCCGCAAATCCTCGTCTAAGAGCGCCTCCGTTGCCCTGACAGCGTTAATTACAGCCCGAGCTTCTGATACAGAAGAAATTGATAATCCAGCCGCAAGAGTTGCGCGTACCGACACAAGCGCTACTTCCGCGCCCTTGGCGGCGAATTCCTTTTCTTTTATTTCTATGGATGCCTCACAACCCTTGAGAATATGCTTAATTTCGTAGGGAGTTATCAATTTTTTTTGTAAAATTTCTCGTATTTCATTTAATCCTTGTCGAATTTGTTGAATGCCCTCCCGCGTAGTTATCTTTGCAAGCGCCTCATTAAGTTTCTCTTCGTACATTATCTGTAGCGGCAAAAGATTTTTTGGCGTCTCCGCGTCATCTTGAGCTTGTATTTCTTGAGAAGCTCTTGGCTTAAACGCATCCTGGGCGCCGAAAATTTTGGTTAATTCAATAATATTATTAGCAGCTCTTTGTGTATCAAGTTTTTGGGCAACTTCACTAAAATTTGGTTCATATATAACGAGGCGGCCGTCTTTATCTACGGCTCGCATTTTTCCGGATGCGTCAAAATTTACATGAGACAGTTTTGGCGCTCTTTTTACCTCTTCCAGTCCATCTTTGGCAACTATTACAAGGTCCTCCTTGGAATAAAATAAAAAAAAGTTGCCGGAAGGATCAAGTTGCAAATTTTGTACGCTATCGTATTTTTTAGGAAACTCGACGGCAGTACGAGTCCAATTATTAGGCTCTTGAGACATATTCAAGCGCACAATACTTCGTGGATTGGCGCTTTGACAGTAATAAATTGCAGGATTTAATGGGTCAGTAATTAAATTATTTTCTACGGATGGGATGGTATCGGAAAAAACCGGAGCGCCTTTAATATTATCTTTCCTAATAATATTAATGCCTACATCCGTGATTAATGCGGTGTAAGTATCGTTTATTTGTTTAAATCCCTCAAACTCACTAAGTATGGTCTCTACATTTTCCTGTAGATCTGCAGGAACTTTGCCCTTGTATTTGGTATCTATCCTAGTCCAGTCTCTAGGAGCTAAACGAACTCCTGATTCGTTTTCTGTAACAAAAGCAAATAAGCCGCCTTCTTTGGATACTGCAATGATGTATTTTCCTTTTTCTAAAATTTGTAGTTGGGAGCCAATATATTTTTTAGATGGAGTGTTTGATATAGGTACTCGATTACCTTTACCCAAATACAATCTTGCTAAATACCTCACCGTGAAGGGTAGCTGAGAAACTTCAATATCTTGATCTGGATATGTAATGCGTCCATCTCTAACTAAGCTATGCTTTCCTGGAGCAATTGCAGGCCAATTGATTTCTATTCCATTATTAGCTAGGGGTTCTTTAAAATCTTCAACGCGTTCCGCATTTTCATCAAAAATTCTAATCTCTCCTAAACCTTCCAAAACCAAAACAGTATAATCATTCCAAGGCCTAAGAGACTCAATTTTCTTTTTACCGGCCCCATCTTCATTGATAGGCTTTTCTGATTTTTGCAGTTCTTTCAACTCTAATTCTTCCAAGGGCGCTGGAGTTTTTTCTACCGCTTGCTCGCGAGTGGCGTCTGCCTGTCTCGCTGCTATTTCTTTTTCCGGTGTGAATTTTTCCATAGTGTCTAATATTAATTCAAAAGTGGGGCGTACAGGAATCGAACCTGTGACCATCCCCGAATGCTTTCGGGGCTGCTCGTTTCACTCCTTTATTTAAACTCTATAAAACTTTGGGGCGTACA
>Ga0209541_10016677_pt1 | contig 10840 bp, 8 predicted proteins | sample RifCSPlowO2_01_FD_184027 | JGI IMG/M metagenome (GOLD analysis project Ga0209541, IMG submission 184027) | Groundwater microbial communities from Rifle, Colorado - Rifle CSP2_plank lowO2_0.1 (SPAdes) (version 2) | ecosystem: Environmental > Aquatic > Deep subsurface > Groundwater | place: Rifle... | reverse complement strand
TTTCAATTCGGCTCCTTACTTCATTTTGTCAAAGAGGCACAGGCAAAAACCTTCTCTTCGAAGGAATAGTGTGGTCTCCCCCATTTCGAAAAAGCGCTTTTTGGCCATTGATCTAGCGATTCTCGCCGTTTTTCCGCTTCTCATTTACCAGATGTTCCGCCTGGCCGTTTATAATCAGGACATGCTGGTCGAATTTGCGAACCGCCAGCAGAACTTGGTCATTGAAATGACGCCCGAACGCGGCGCCATTTTGGACCGCCATTTAAAAGAATTCGCCACCAATCTCAAAGTTCCTTCCATTTACGCCGTTCCGAGGCTGATTCCCAACCGCGAGCGAAAGAAATGGGTGGATGGGCTTTCCAAGACACTGGGGCTTTCCAAAGATTTTCTGAACGAACGCCTAAGCCGCGACAAAGCTTTTGTGTGGCTGAAACGGCGCACGTTCGTCAGCGAAGCCGAGGCCATTCGGAAACTGGACACGCCTTATTTGGGAATCACCTATGAGCCGAAACGCTTTTATCCGCACAGCGAGATGCTCGCCAATGTGATTGGTTTTTGCAATATCGACACGGCGGGCGTGGAAGGACTCGAGCTCCTGTACAACGAGAAACTCACGGGCCGAATGGGTTATCGTTATACGAAGCGGGACGCCCGAGGCCGGGAGATCGCAGCGCTTGAGGAAAAATTAATTCCGGCCGTCAATGGCGCGAAGCTGATTCTAACCATTGATCAGTATATTCAATATGTGACGGAACAAGCGCTGGATGAAGCGTTCCGAAAGCACAAAGCCGAAAGCGCGATTGCGGTCGTTATGGATCCTCATACGGGAGAAATCTTGGCCCTTGCGAATCGTCCTACCTTCGATCCCAATCAATTGAATCAATCGGATGTAGCGCATCGGAGAAACCGCGCGGTTACGGATATTTTTGAGCCCGGTTCGGTGTTCAAAATTGTCACCGTCGCAGCAGCGTTAAATGAGGGAAAAGTGACGGTTCAGGATACGTTTGACTGTGAAAGCGGCCAATGGCGCCCTCGTCCCAGCCGCGTCATTCATGACGTTCATCCGTACGGCCGGCTGACACTTCCTGAGGTGTTAATCAAATCCAGCAATATCGGCGCAGTGAAAGTCGGAATGCGCTTGGGAGAGGAACCGCTTTATGAGTACATTCGGAAATTCGGATTTGGCGAAAAAACGGGCATTGATTTTCCGGGTGAAGTCGTCGGTATTCTGCGTCCCACGAGCCAATGGTCCAAATTTTCCATCACTTCGATTCCATTCGGTCAGGAAGTAGCCGCGACGGCCATCCAAATGCTTCGGGCGATCGCCGTTCTGGCCAATGGCGGACATGTCGTTCGGCCTTATCTTTTGCGGGAGATCCAGAATGCGAAAGGGGTGACCATTTTCAAACGTGAACCCGTCGTTTCAGAACCGATTTTGAAACCCGAAGTCGTTGCGGCTATGAATCAGATTCTCCAACGCGTGATCACCGAAGGAACGGGCGATCGGGCCAAAATTGACGGCATCAAAGTGGCGGGCAAAACCGGAACGTCTCAGAAACTCGATCCCAAGGGCGGTTATTCCCACCGGCATTTCGTGGGTTCTTTCATTGGTTTTGCGCCGGCTGAAAATCCCAAGCTCGTCATGATTGTTTCGCTCAACAATCCGCATCCTTATTATTACGGCGGCACTGTGGCCGCACCCGTTTTTAAAGACGTGATCGAGCGAAGCTTAATTTATATGGGCTATGTTCCGGAAAAGAAGAAGGAAAAGAAAGGAATCAAGCACTTACCGTCATTGCGAGCGAACGAAGTGAGCGAAGCAATCTCAAGACCGGGATTGCTTCGTCAGCCTGCGGCTTCCTCGCAATGACGATTGTTCCAAAAAATCCACAACCTGAACTTCAAGGTGTGTCTTCTCAAGTTCATTGATTTCAGGAATTCCGGCCGGACTCGTCACGTTGATTTCGAGCAATTTTCCGTCAATGACATCAATTCCCGCGAAATAAAGCCCGTCTCGGATTAATTTGGGACGAAGCTCCTCAATTAGTTGGCATTCTTTCTTGGTGAGCGTTGCGCGCACGTGTTTAGCGCCCAATGAGAGATTGGCGCGAAATTCGCCTTTCTTCGGAATTTTTCCGAATACGCCGAGCAATTCGCCATTCAGCAGTAGAATTCGTTTGTCGCCTTTCGTGAGCCCTTGATTCAGGAATTTCTGGGCCATCACCCATTTGGCGCCGCATTGAGTCATTTCATTCAGAATTTCGCGCGCGTTTCTGGAACCGCGCCGAATCAAGTGGATTCCTTTTCCGCCTCGCTCATCCAGCGGTTTCACAATCAAATCGGATTTCTCTTTCTTGAAAAAGGTTTCGATCCGTTCGGGCTCGTTTGAAACAAACGTGGGCGGAATCCATTTCGGAAATTCAAGGATGTAAAGTTTTTCATTGGCTTTACGAACGCCGCGCGGGGAATTCACAATAAAGACGCGAGGTTCAATCAGTTCGAGAAGTTGAGTCAGATAAAGGTAAGAAGCGTCAAAAGGCGGCTCTTTGCGGTTGAAAATGACATCGAGCATTTTTAAATCCATTCGCTTCCGGCTCACGGTTTTAAATCCGGTGGTTCTTGAGGTGAGCACTTGGCGCGCCTCAGCCCCAAGCGTTCCGTTTTCATAAACCAGATCACCCGGTTCGATATAGAAGATTTGATGACCTCTTTTTTGGGCTTCCATCATGATGGAAATTGAGGTGTCCACATCGAGGAGAATCTTCTCCATGGGGTCCATCAAGAAACCGATTTTAAGGAGCTTTTTCCGGTTTTGGTTGTGTTTCATCAGTATTGAGTTTAAAATATTATACTTTAAAAAATAGCCATCATGAGTACTTTCTTAGAAACACAACCTCAAGCAAGGCCCATCAGGTCTATTGACGACCTCAGGGGCTATTTTCAGGCGCATGCCAAACCCCAAGGTGAAGAGCGCATCGGAATTGAATGCGAGCTCTTTGGCGTTTACTCCAAAACCGGCGAAGCGCTTCCTTACCACGGCCCCATGGGAATCGAACTGGTCTTGAATGAACTCGCCTATGAATTCGGTTACGAATCGATTAAAGAGGACAATCACACCATCGCCCTTCAGAAAAATGGCTCCTTTATTTCCTTAGAACCCGGCGGGCAGGTGGAATTAAGCGCGGCGCCTGTGAAGAGCATTCACGAAGCGAAAGCCCAGCTGGATGAGTTTTTCTTTCAATTAAGAACGATTGCCAAATTTATCGGCCCTATCACCTGGATTGCCTCAGGGGTGCATCCCTTTTCACGTTTGAAAAAAATCGAATGGGTGCCCAAGACCCGTTACAAAATCATGGCGCATTACCTGGGTCGGAAAGGGAAGTATGCCCACGACATGATGAAACGGACCGCGACAAATCAAATTAATCTTGATTATCACAATGAAGAGGACGCCATTTGCAAAATGCGCCTTGCGCTTGCGGTGACGCCGATTGCGGCGGCGATGTTTGCTAACAGTTCGATTTCTAAAGGCAAGTTGAATGGATTTCAGAGTGAACGGCTTAACATTTGGCGCCACACGGATCCCGCACGATCCGGTTTGATCTTAAAATTAATTTGCGCGCACTGCAGTTTCGAAGATTACCTCAATTTCGTGCTTGATGTTCCAATGATGTTCATCGTCCGCCACGGCAAATGGGTCGTGACGCGTCATCTCACGTTCCGGAAATTTATTCAGAAAGGTTTTAAAGGGACTCATCCCACGCAAAGTGATTTCGAGCTTCATTTGAGCACCATTTTCACGGACGCGCGCTTCAAGCAATACATGGAGCTCCGCGGCATGGACGGCCAGAGGAGCCATTTGATTCCGGCGGTCTTCGCGTTTTGGAAGGGAATTCTTTACGATGAAGAAGCGCGCGCGAGCGCTGCGAAACTGTTGAAAGGTTTCAGCGAAAAAGAAATCCTGAAGCTCCACCGCGATGTCGAACGCCTCGGGCTCAAGGCCAAAATCAAGAGAATTTCGGTTTTGGATTTGGCGCGCCAGTTGGCGCGACTCAGTGAAAAAGGATTAATCCACCAAGATTTGGCGAATGCCCAAGGCCAGGATGAGTCGATATTCCTCACACCCCTCAAAGAAGAAATCTTAAAAAATGGGAAAACGCCCGCCGAACAAACCGCCGAACTTTGGACCGGGATCTTCAAACGCAACCGCGAAGCCTTGATTGATTATTTAAAAGTGTGACGGTAATTTTTCTCCTTCATCACCCCCAAAAAACACTATAATAACAGCTTCGTGTCTTTTGTCGGGGCGCACTTGCCTGAGAAGCGGCAAGTACAAGCCCCGTAACCTTGATTAATACTTGAGTTGTCCTATTTTTATTGTAGTTACGGGGCGTAGCGAAGCTCGGTATCGCGCACGGTTCGGGACCGTGAGATCGACAGTTCAAATCTGTCCGCCCCGAGATTATTTTAATTCATCAGTCCTCGGGCAGTCCTTGCGATTTTTGCAAGGGCCGCCCCGAAGTTTACGAAGGGCCAATTGATATGAATAGAGTTGTCTCAGTCGTGCTTATATTAGTTTTATCTGTCGTGATGTTTTGGCATCTGAACCGCCGGGGTTATTTGAGTCAGTTTAAAATTTATCTCAAGAACTCCGCCGCTTCTGTCGGCCTACAACTCTTTCTTCTCGCCGCGGCTTACGTCGGTTTGTTGTTTGTCGATCCCTTACTCCTCAAACCGCTTCAAAGTATTCATTTCCCGTTTTCTCAGAACCTTTTAGATTTTGGAGGATGGCTCGGGAAAAAAGGCCATCTTTGGCTGATTCTCATCAGCGGTTATTTTTTATCTGTTTGGTTCAAAAATAATCGCGGGACGCGGTTGGCTTTCGGCAGTTTTCTCTCGATGCTTTCCGCCGTGGGCGTTGCGTTCATCTTGAAACACATTTTTTTTAGAGCGCGCCCTGATGCCGATTTGGGTCCTTTTACTTTTTTTCATCTCGGTTCGGGCGGTTTTGATAAAAATGCATTTTTATCTTTTCCTTCAGGAGACGTTGCGGTCGTGGCCGGGGCATGCCTTTTTTTGTTCTATACCATAAAAAATATATACGTGCGCTTAATTCTACTGGCCCTACCGCTCTTGACCGCGCTTTCTCGGCTTTCTCTCAACCGCCATTGGCCTTCGGATGTTATTTTTTCGATCGGCTTGGGATTTATCGCGGCGTTATTTATTCGCAGATATCTCCTTAAACTTAGCCCATGACACTTTTTATCGCCGCCGGTCATTTTTTAATTTAGAGCATTCCTGCCTATTTAGGAGTATAATGTTTCTTCCGGCTTTCCCTAAAGCCCTATAGAAAGAAGGCAAATCTAGTGACGAAAAAATTAGCTTTTCAGAGAGGTGTACTCCTTTACCATTCAAGCCACGGGCCTTGCCACGTCAAGGATATCATTAAGCAGACTGAATCCGGAAAGGACCAGTATTATTATTCGCTTGAATCCAAGCAAACCCGGTTCAAGGGAGCCAGGTTCCTGATCGATACCGATCAGGTCGAATCCTCGGGCTTTCACCCAGCCATTTCTTCAAAAGAAGCCAATCAGATTTTGGCTTATTTGAAAACGAGCGACCCCGAAGACCGCAAATTAGGGGCCAGCCAGCCCAAGACGGTGGTGAGTTTAATCCAAGAAAACGCGCCTTGGTCGTTTGCCAGAGTGGTCCTGATTTTTTCGCGCGAGCCGGGTGGCAAAGCCGCCAAAGGAAAGCGGGAAATGCTGAATCGGGCGGTCCGTGGGCTTGCCTTGGAACTTTCTTTTGCTTTGGAGATTCCTGAGGAAGAAGCGATCGCCAGGATGAAAAAAAGCCTGCAATCCAGCGCGAAAGCCAATTCCTGGGCACTTGAGGCCGTTTCGAACATTTTTTATCCGGCAGTCTGAATTCAGCCGGTTTTTTTGCGAATGAAGCTGGTTAAATTCCTTTTTCTTCTTATTTCGATTGTTTTCACTTCCATTTATCTTATTTCCCCCAACCTTCAAGCCGAAGACAAAATCATTCCATTTGAGCCTGCCTGGTGGTGCCAGGGTGGACACCTTCAAACCATTTATGGAGGACTGTTTCACGCGAAGCCCGATCTTTTGTTGAAGCGTGAACGTTTGGAGCTTCCTGACGGTGATTTCATTGATCTGGATTGGCTGGATGGAAACGAAGACAAGCCGCTGGTTGTGATTTTACACGGCCTCGGAAGTTCGGCTCATGTTCCGTATGTGCTTTCCATGGTGGAGGAAATTCAAAAAATCGGCTGGCGCGCGGTGGCCATCAATGCGCGGGGAAGCCTGGAACCTAACCGGCTTCTGGAAACCACGCATGCAGGGAAGTCGGAAGACTTGGATTTCGTTTTGAATCATTTGATCAAGATGCGACACTCAGCTCCGTCTGAGCTGAGTGCTGCGCAGCCCTCGATGCAGTCGGCATCGAGAGGCGCGCCGATTTATTTAATTGGATATTCCTTAGGCGGGAATGTCATTTTAAAATACCTCGGAGAAAAAGGAGAAGCAGTTCCAGAAGAAGTGGTTAAAGCAGCGGCGGTTTCAGTTCCTTATGATTTGGAACAAGCAGCTCATAATTTAGATCAAGGATTTAACCGCGAAGTGTATGCCCGAGTCATGCTTAATCATTTAAAAGCTCAAACGTTTGAAAAGGCGAAGCGTTTTCCAAACGACATCAATTTTGAAAAAGTGAGAAACATGAATACATTTCAAGCGTACGATCGTGAAATCACGGCTCGTCTCAATGGTTTTCGGGACGAACGCGATTATTGGGCTCAATCCAGTTCCGTGAATTATTTGGAAAATATCAAAATTCAGGTGTTGTTAATCCATGCAATCGACGATCCATTTTTACCTAAAAGAGACCTTCCGCTTGAGAAAATTAATCAATCGCCTTATTTGAAACTTGTTTTAACTTCTGACGGCGGGCATTTGGGGTTTATTTCAGGAGCTATTCCTTTTCATCCAGACAAATGGCTTGAATCAACCCTATTAGGTTTCTTTGAACATGAGTAAAAACCATTTTTCTGCCTTATGGAACAATCTTGTCTATCTCGTTCAGTATGGATTTACCCGGATAATTTCCTGGATCGTGTGCTTAATTCCGTTCCGCTGGGCTTTAATGATCGCCCGGCCGATCGGCGCGATTTTATTTTTTACGTTGAAGCGCCCGCGGCAAATGGCGATTCAGAATTTGAAAAGCGCCTTCCCGGAAAAAAATGAAGCCGAAATCAAATCAATTGCACAAGTAGCTTTTCGCCACCTCGCTGAATTTGGAATTGAATGGCTCATGATGCCTGAGATGATTGAGCATTCGAAAAAGTACTTAATTAAAGAAGTAATCGGTAAGGAAAAAATTCCGGAGGGGCTTGCCCAAAAAAGAGGCGCCATTGTTTTGGTGACGCACACCGCCAATTGGGAAGTGATGGCTCTGATTATGGGTGGTTTGTTAACGGCGGAGTCAGTTGGCGCTGCCGTTTACGCGCTCGCCCGTCCGCTTAAAAACCCGTACCTTTATCAATACGCCGTCAAAATTCGGGCCGGACGGGGTTTAAAGACCATCAATAAGTTTGGCGGTGTGCGGGAAACGTTTGACCGCCTCAGAAAAGATAACGCCGTGATGTGTATCTTAATTGACCAGCGTGTCAGCGAGGGCGGCATTGAAACCAATTTTTTCGGCCGGCCTGCGTTAACGACAAGCCTTCCTGTTATGGCTGCGCTTCGGCTGGGAACGCCGATATTTTTTAGTTTTATGCGCCAGACAGATGATCTTCGTTACGAAATGAAAATTGAAGGGCCGGTTCCGATTGCAAGAACCAGAGATTTTAAAAAAGATATTATCACCAACACTCAAAATTTTGCCGCCCGGGCGGAAGCGGAAATCAGGAAAAACCCGTCGCATTGGCTTTGGATGCACAACCGCTGGCGCGTCGCGCACGGGGCTAAGTAAGGCTCGGCTGAATGAAACCTCTGGCGGCAGGTAAATGTGGAGCGTATAATTCTTGACTTGAGGTTGGTCACTATTAGTTAAAACGACCTGGAAGGTCACGAGTACAAAAATGATGTGAAAGACGGTATTTATGAAGTTTACTACGCGAATGGTAGTGACCCGAAACCTTTCTAAAAAAGCAAGTTTGCGAATTTGGGACGACGAATGAAATCCATTCTCTTAATCGACGACGACGCGCTGGTTTTAAGAACGCTTGAGCGGGCGCTGGAAAAAGCGGGTTATGAAGTCCTTGCATTTCAAGATCCGCGAGAAGCGGTTCGTCAGGCAGCGCTTGAGGAATTTGATTTGGTGATTACAGATATCCGAATGCCTCACATTGATGGATTCCAAGCGCTTAGGTACATCCGCGACATCAGAAAAAACAAAAACCAGCCTGAAGTTCCTGAGGTTGTGATTACGGGTTATGCCGAAGAAGGTCTGAAAGCAACAGACGAAATACGCTCTCCAACAGTTATCTTCAAACCACTTGACTTGAATGAATTTCTCTCAATTGTCAGGGAAGCTGTATAAATTTGAGCGATTATTTCGATCTTCCCAAATCACGAATTTCGGTGACCGGCGGTGTTGCTTCCAAAACCAAAGTCGTCGAGGTTTCCTGAGAGTTTCTACAAAAGTCGGTGAGGAATTGTCTTGTTTTTTTAAATAATTAATCCTTTATCGGAAGTCAGTACTGTAAGATAATATACAAACAACCAAAAAGGAGACAACATGGGATTTCAAGGCGGTGGCGGTGGATTCAACAAGGGACCAAGAGAAATGTTTAAAGCGGTTTGCGCAGGCTGTCAAAAAGAGTGTGAAGTTCCTTTTAAGCCCAGCGGTGACCGGCCGGTTTATTGCAAGGAGTGTTTTTCAAAGCGCAAAGAAGGCCGTTCTTAATCATCTAAAACGGTACCAGGTTCCATTCTAAATGCGGAACAAGAGATTGGTTTCAAAACAGCCAATCTCTCATTTTTTAATTGGCCCATCTGTTTGAACGGAATGAAAAAGCGAATCACCATTTTAGGCGTGATTATGGCAGCCCTGCTTTTTCTGGAAGCCGGATGCGCCACATCAGATGATCCAGATAAACGAGAGAAACGGGCTTTGATGGGCGGGGCGACCAGTACGGCGCTCGGGCTTGCGACAGGTGTCGGTGGTCCAATCTTGGCGGCGCGCGCGGCACTTGGGGCCACGAGCCGTGTGGTCACGGGTGACGTCGTTGATTCTATGAAAGAGAAACGTGAGGAAAACATCAAGTAATAAAGTGAAGAATTATGAAGAACATAAAGATAAGGAAAATTTTTCGCTTGGGGAATGTTGCAAATTAAAGTACAATACAGTTTTAATTTGACCCGTGCGGGGTCTTCTATCCGGTAAGGAAATCTTAGCTATTCTTTTCTGAAAGGAGTTTCAAATCATGGCCCAAGCAAAAGAGAGTATTATCGTGCGCATTGCGGGAGCAGCGGGAGACGGCATTGCTTCCTCCGGCGAGATCTTCGGAAAGGTTTGTTCCCGACTCGGTCTTCATGTCATGGCTTACAATTCCTATCAATCAGCGATTCGAGGCGGCCACGTTTGGCTTCAGCTCAATGTCGGCTCGCATAAAACGCTCAGTCACGGCGAAGAGCCTGATGTCGTCGTTCTCCTGAATAAGACGAGCCCATTGGTTCATGTTCCTTCGGTCAAAAAAGGCGGTGTTGTTTTTTATAATTCCTCAAACATTACCGAAAACCTTTCCAAGATGCGCGACGACGTGACTTTTTATGGCGTGCCGTTCCGGGAATTAATCACTGATAAAGGCGCGGACATGATCATGGCCAATATCATGCTCACGGGCGCGGTGATACAGATTTTGGGTTTAAATCCACAGGTGGGGCTTGATTTCATCCGAGATCGCTTTGGAAAAAAGCAAGAAGAAGTGATCCAACTCAACCAAAAGATTTTCCAAATCGGTATTGATTGGGCCAAGCAGCATGCGAAACCATTGGATGTGGTTTTGAAAGGGGACGGCAAAAGGCGGATGTTTATGACCGGAAATCATGCCTTCGGGATGGGACTTTTGGCGCACGGGGTTAAACTTTACGCTGCTTATCCCATGTCTCCTTCGACAGGCATTCTTCATTATCTTGCGACAAAAGCGAAATCCCATAAAATTGTGGTCAAGCAGACGGAAGATGAATTGGCATCCGTCAATTTCATAATCGGCGCGGCGCATGCGGGTGTGCGCTCAGCTACGGCGACCTCGGGAGGCGGTTTTTCTCTGATGGTGGAAGGAATTGGTCTTGCGGGAATGCTGGAAGAGCCGATTGTCATTATCGATGTTCAGCGGGGGGCGCCCTCCACTGGGATTCCGACAAAGCAGGAACAAGGGGATTTGAATTTGATGTTTGGCGGACAAGGTGATTTCGCCCGGATCGTGCTCGCTCCCAAAGACACAGAAGACGCTTTCTATACGGCCGGGCGCGCGCTTAATCTAGCCGAAAAATATCAAACTCCGGTTCTGATCCTTTCCGATTTGTTTTTGTCCGAACATTTTCAGACGGTCGATCCGTTTCAATTTGATGCGGTTCCCATCGAACGGGGCAAAATTCAGGAATCGGTTAACGGCGGTTACAGGCGTTATTTGATTACCAAAGACGGAATTTCTCCGCGCGTCCTTCCTGGCACACCAGGCGCCATGTATGTTTCGGCAAGCGATGAACACGATGAGAGCGGTGTTGTCATCAGCGACGTACTGGCAGGCCTTCCTTCTTCGCTGGATATTCGGAATAAAATTCATGCCAAGCGGATGAAAAAACTTGAGGTGGCGCGCGCA
>Ga0209541_10016676_pt1 | contig 10840 bp, 9 predicted proteins | sample RifCSPlowO2_01_FD_184027 | JGI IMG/M metagenome (GOLD analysis project Ga0209541, IMG submission 184027) | Groundwater microbial communities from Rifle, Colorado - Rifle CSP2_plank lowO2_0.1 (SPAdes) (version 2) | ecosystem: Environmental > Aquatic > Deep subsurface > Groundwater | place: Rifle... | reverse complement strand
AATCACCTCCATGCAATACAAATTTAATCATTGGGAAATTATAACAGAAACCAAGACTGGCTACTTTGAAGACAAATTATTTTATTTCAACTCTCTTTTTTGGTTGCCACCATGTGTCAAATTCCCATAAATTGTTTTTTTTATTCCAATGAATCACTGGGAAAAAAATATCACGATCGGTATCAAATACAACACTCTTGTTCAAAAAAAATGTTCCAAAAAACAAAAGGTAAATTTCCTCTTTTTTCCAGCTTTCTGGAATCATCTCTGGGCATTTTTTAACCAAATATTCTGCAACTGGATATGACATTGTCCTGTATTTTTTTGAAACGCTGTCTCGTAAAAAATTTTTGAATGTATGTAAGTATATTCCTCCAGGATCTGTGATTGTTGGGAAATGAGATGGTTTTAATAATTCTACCATCGTTGTATCCCAAATAACTACTCCTGTATCGGATTCTGTCGCAATTCCAACCATATATTTAGGCGTAGAAACATTAGAACATCTAATTTTTAAATTTAAATCTTGACCATAGATGGCCATATTTATTAAAAATATAGAGCAAAAGAAAATGGCTTTTCCCATGATAATTAATTTTTAAAAAACGATACAGTTTCAATATACCACATGTGAAATAAAAAGCAAGTTTCTGTATTTTTGCCACATAATAAGCTGGTTTTATAGTAAAATATAATGGCACACAAGTCTTTAAATACAAAACCCCTTATCAATTTGCCAGCTGGCAAATTGATAAGGGGTTGCTATTTTCACATCTCTACCATTTCTATGGTTTCCTCACGATCAGGTCCAACCGAAACCATACGAATAGGTGTTTCCAGTTCACCTTCCAAAAACTCAACATATTGGTTGAAATTTTCTGGTAAATCACCCCTGTGGCGGGCTTTTGATATGTCGCCCCATCCTTCAAAATCACGAGAGGCGGGAATCAAATCATTATTATTACCAAAAGGAATTTGTTTCGTGTTCTTTCCTTCTTCAGCTTTATATTCAACGCCAACATTTATTTTTTGAAAATCAGACATCACATCGGATTTCATCATCATGAGCTCTGTTACACCATTTATCATACAGGCATACTTCAAAGCCGGCAAATCAAGCCAGCCACAACGCCTTTCACGTCCAGTGGTTGCACCAAATTCATTTCCCTTTTTCTGTAGCGTCTTACCAACATCATCAAATAATTCAGTCGGAAAAGGTCCAGATCCTACGCGAGTACAGTAGGCTTTGAATACCCCAATTACCCGACCTATGTGAATCGGTGAAATGCCGAGTCCAGTACAAGCGCCTGCGGCAATTGTGTTTGAAGATGTTACAAAAGGATAAGAACCAAAATCAATATCAAGCATAGTGCCCTGTGCACCTTCTGCAAGAATTTTTTTATCTTGACGAATAAGATCATTGATAAAATATTCTCCGTCAACAAGATTCAGGCCCATGAGAAATTCAATCGCCTCAAAAAATTCATCAATTTCCTGTTTTCCAATCCATCGAATATCGGAATAAGTGAATTTTGCTTTTTTTGCCTGAGACATCATAACCGAGTTTGTCGTAGAAATAAAATCTTTGCTTGTGATGTCGCCGACACGAAGTCCTCTGCGAGCAACCTTGCTCGTATAGGCAGGACCTATGCCCTTGCCCGTCGTGCCGATTTTGCCGTCGCCTTTCGCGGCCTCGTTGGCGTCATCGAGTAATCGGTGCGTCGGCAGTATTAAATGAGCTTTGCGAGAAATAAAAAGATTTTTCCTTGGATCAAATCCAAGACTTTGAATCTTTTCAACTTCACCACGAAGCACAATAGGATCAATCACAACCCCGTTACCTATGAAGTTAATTGTATTCTCCCTAAAAATTCCAGATGGAATTGCATGAAGAACATGTTTCATCCCATTAAATTCCAAAGTATGTCCGGCATTCGGGCCACCTTGGAAACGAGCGATGACATCATAATGTGGAGCCAAGACATCAACAATTTTGCCTTTGCCTTCGTCGCCCCACTGTAATCCAAGTAGTATGTCTACGTTTCTAGTTATTGTTTTCATTGTTATTATTATTTTGAATAGTTTGGAGCTTCTTTTGTGATTGTTATGTCATGAGGATGGCTTTCGCGAAGACCTGCGCCAGTAATACGGATAAAATTAGCTTTTTGCAAAGCCAAAATATCTTTGGCACCGACATATCCCATTCCTGAACGAAGACCACCAGCAAGCTGGTAGACAACTTCGGCAAGAGTTCCTTTATAAGGCACTCTGCCTACTATGCCCTCTGGCACAAGTTTTTTAATGTCATCTTCTGCGTCCTGGAAATACCTATCTTTGGATCCTTCTTTCATGGCTTCAATAGAACCCATGCCACGATAGCTCTTATATTGTCTGCCCTCATAAATAATTGTCTCACCAGGAGACTCCTTGAGTCCAGCAAAAAGAGAACCAGCCATTATAGAGCTTGCCCCAGCAGCAATTGCTTTGGTTATATCACCCGTCTGTTTGATTCCACCGTCTGCGATAACAGGAATGCCAGAACCTTTTGCTCCACGCACAACATCCATTATGGCTGTCAATTGTGGAACACCGACCCCCGCAATAATACGAGTAGTGCAGATGGATCCCGGACCGATACCCACTTTCAACGCATCAGCTCCAGCTTTTATTAAAGCCTTAGCAGCCTCTGCTGTGGCAATATTTCCGATAATTAACTCAAGATCTGGAGAAAGTCTTTTGAGATTTTTTACCATATTGATCACCCCATTAGAATGTCCGTGAGCCGTGTCAATGACAATAACGTCAATTCCTCTCTGCTCAAGAAGCATTACTCGCTGAAGCGTATCTCTTGTCACACCAACGGCCGCTCCTACGCGAAGACGCCCAAGGCTATCCTTGCACGCGAACGGCTCATTTTTTGTTTTCATTATATCGCGCAGAGTTATGAGCCCGACAAGACAACCGTGCTTGTCCACAAGCGGAAGTTTTTTTATTTTGGCTTTACGTAAAATTTCTTCTGCTTTTGCCAAACTTATTTCTCCGTCCGCCTTGATTAAATTTTTACTCATTACTTTGCACACAAGAGCCGATAAGTCACTTTGAAAATGAACATCTCTCTTCGTTATGATGCCAAGAAGTTTTTTGCCTAGGTCAACAATAGGAATGCCTCCTATCTTCTTTTCATTCATCAAAGACTTCGCCTCGTCCATGGTGGCATTCGGCCCCAGAGTTATTGGATCCTTGACGATGTGGGATTCGAAGCGCTTTACTTTTTGCACTTCGTCAGCTTGGCGTTCTATCGTCATATTTTTGTGGATAATACCGATACCCCCCTGTCCAGCCATAGCGATAGCCATGTCGGATTCGGTAACGGTGTCCATTGCAGCAGAGATAAAAGGCAGATTGAGCCTTATATTACGCGTCAGCATAGTTTTCAAATTCACATCTCTCGGAAGAACTTCCGAGTAGCTGGGAATGAGCAGGACATCATCAAAAGTGAGTCCTTCACGAATTTTTGGGACAGTTTTTTCTCTCATAGTTTTTGGATTTAATTAAAATTTTAAGGAATAATTCCAGTCCTTTATACCAAATAAGACGTTCGTGGTCAAACAGTAAAACCCCTCCGACTCGGGTCGGAGGGGTTTTTGCTATGCGCGACTTAGTAGATGAAGTAGGAACTGCGATACGGGAGTATGATGGAGATATTTATATTCCAAATCTAGAGCGGTAATTACGTGGAATATTAATTTGATAGCTTATGCCCATCTCTATCAATAATAAACCATTTTCCCTCTTTCTTTACTGCAATATCTCCAGAGTTAGTTATATTTGCAGATTCGAAAAAATCTGATATTTTATTATTATTTTCATCAAAAATTGCATACTTCCAATTTTCCAATAAAACCAAAGAACGATTTCCGTCCTTTCCTAATTTATTTTTAGTTTTAAATTCCCTTAATAAGTTTTGATTTCCATCCCAATGTCTAAATTCTCCTCTTTTTATATCTCCAATTGTATCTTCAATAAAAACTTTCCAAGTTGACTCTCCAGGAAACAGACACCTAACTCCTAACTTATCTAAATTCTTCTCAATTTCCTTGGAGCCAGGTAAACTTTCTAATTTTTTAATTACTGCAATTATCTTATCTTCAGATAGATTCCCATAGGGAACAATTTTATTTACTTCCTTTTGAAATTCAATAGTTTCTTTTCTTACTCTTTCAAATTTATTAGCATCAGGCTCATTTATATTGTCCCTTGCAGCCAAAAATAACCGCATATCACTTTCGTCTTTATATTTTAATAATGTTTTTAGATAAAATTCCTCTTCAAAAAAATTCTCGAGTATGGCGACTGCTTCTTTGATGGAATTTTCATTAATATTTAACGGATGTTCCCTCCTTTCTCCCATATTTTCTCTCGTATTCATATGAGATATTATAGCAGTTCTCCATCCATTCAGTCAACAGAAAAACACCTATATAAAATAGGTGTTTTTCGTTTGCGCGGTCGACCGAAATTGAGGGTCAAGTTTCTAAATTCGCTACGCTCATTAAGAACTTCCTCCCCGAGCTCGCCTGTCGCAAGGCGACATGGCTCCGCTTGTTCAATTCCAGACGCGAGCAAAGTAGTTTTCTCGCTTTCGCCCCGCGCCAAAAATAAAAATACCGCAGCAAAAGCTACGGTATTTTTATAATGCGCGGTCGACCGGAATTGAACCGGCAACCTCTCGCGTGCACTTATCCAATATTTTCATAAAGGCGTGGACTATATCTTCACCATACTCCGACCTCGCGTCGAGGCTTAGGTGCTCCGGTATCTAGTCTCTACGGCGCCCCCTCACAAATTGAAGGGTTCCCTCGGTATTCGCATATCCTTCATAACACTACAAAAGACTTAGCCTTCACCGATATCCCAGAGAGTTTCAAATTGTCATTTCGACAAAAAGCTGCAGTAATCTACAGGCGAGTGCTCTAACCAGTTGAGCTACGACCGCATTTTTTTAAATTTTTCAAAGACTTTTCTTTTGCGCCCTAAACACAAACCCTTAAAGTCTTTAATTTTATCATTATACATAAAATCAGATAATTTCAAAGAGTCTAGTGTGCTAAATTGCAATCTTGAGTAATCTTTCTTTGATGTATATATCGAACCTCCACTAATTCCCAAAGAAGTAATTCTTTTATGAAGATGAGTTAAAAATTCAAGAGAACAGGAGGTAAACATGGTTTGCAATACTAAATTTGATTTTTTTGTTTTCTTATGAGAATATCCTATCCACACATTTCCATCACCATCAAAATATCCGCGAATAAAACTAGGAAAATATTTATTCAGCACATTTGGCACAACCAAACTTCTTGTTTTTCTTTCAGAAAAACCAAGCTTGCGTAAATCGTCGCACATTTCAATACTACCAATTTGAAGACGATATTGAGTTTTTTCACTAATTTTTATTCTTACTCTTGTGCTAATTTTATGATCCGATTCTATTGCTTTCTTAATGCTTTCTAAAAGCTTTTTGTCTGTTATCTGTACACACCAAAACTGACCACCTCTTTTGTTCACAGTAATATACCCATCCGCAGCAAAAAACCCAAGCACATAGGCCATTTCTGGTGTCCATTTCTTAAAAAAATTCTTATTTACTTTTTTATACACAGGCATAATTATATTATACCTCGTGACAGGAGATTATACTAACCATATAAAACGAATAGTGAAATTGTGTCGGGGGTGGGGATCGAACCCACGACCCCAGGCTTATGAGTCCTGTGCTCTACCAACTGAGCTACCCCGACAAAAAATTTTATTTTTATAAATTTGTTGCCCCTATCTCCTGTCTCGCAATGCTCGACAACGAAGATTTTCGCTTTGCGAAATCGGCACAAAAGCAAAGCAGTTTGCTTGTTGCGGGGGTTGGAATTGAACCAACTTCCTCAAGGTTATGAGCCTTGCGAGCAACCGTTGCTCCTCCCCGCTATATTTTTCAAATAAAAAAGCCGATTTTTTCAGCTTCTTATATTTTACTATAAAATTAGATTATTGCAAGTTAAATATAATCAAACTCTCTAAACACTCTCTCAAATAAAGACACTGTACGAAGTGCATCGTGATGAGTTAAGTTAAAGTTAGTTCCTTCATGAGCTATTTGATTTCTTATCTTGTGCGCCTCCCATGCGTAATCAATGGTGGTAAATAAATCTGGATTAGAATTTTGAAGTCTTTCCCCCAAAGTTTCTCCTTCGTATTTTTTAAGCTTAAGCATATCATCAAGCATATTATCTGCCTCAAGCACGGCGAGTCTCCAGTTGGCATCCATTGGACTATTAACAAGTTCTAATACTTTTTGCCATCTATTATTATCTGATTCTTCTACTATGTCGCTAGCAGATTCTTTTGTAAAAAATATTTCTGGGTTTTGTTTTAATTCTTTAATTCTAACCAAAAGCCAAGCAATTTCAATAAATAAAAGTATGGCTAAAATAGAAAGTAAAATTTGTATAAATCCCCATAGATTTTCCCCAAATGGAAATTCCATATAAATAATTACCCTGATAATTTCTAAAATTTTATAAAACCAATATTCCAAATTCAAATAATTTGGATTTACTATATTTACCACATCTGGTATTTGAGCAAGTTGTTCCATCCCGTTAGAGACAAGTCGCGGTCAAAGGACCACATCCTATCGAGTTTAATTTTATAATATTTTTTGGCATTTTAAATTGTTATTACATTACATCATCGCGACTGCGGTCTCTAACGGGATTTATTTAAATTTTCATATTCTTTTCCCAAGCTAAATAAAATATCTTCGCAAAATTTAGGGGCAATAATTTGGAAACCAATCGGTAACCCTTCTTTAGTTTTGCCTGATGGTATAGATATTGCGGGCACGCCACCAATATTGGCCGAAACAGTAAATATATCCGCCAAATACATAGACACCGGATCTTTTATCTTTTCCCCTATTTTGAAAGCGGGAGTTGGTGTTGTCGGCATAAGTATTGCATCAACATCCTTGAATATTGTATCAAATTCTTTTTCAATTAGGGAACGAAGTGCTTTTGCTTTATTATAATACGCATCATAATAACCATGAGATAAAACATATGTTCCTAGAATTATTCTGCGTCTCGTTTCAACACCAAAACCAACACCCCTAGAATTTTTGTAAACCTCAAGAAGATTTGCACCATCTTTTTGTTCTCCATATCTAATACCATCAAAACGAGACAAATTTGTAGAAACTTCAGCCGGCATAAGAATATAGTAAACGGGCAAAGAATATTCTGACATTGGCATTTCTATATTTACTATTTCATATCCAAGTCCCTTGAAATCTTCGATCATTTTTTTGAAATTTTCTTTTATTTCAGTATCCATACCATCTGTATCGAGAAGTGATATTGGCACACCAAGTTTTTTTATTTTTATTTTTTTATTTCTGTTTCTATATACTTCTCGAAGTTCGTCATTGTGAGAGGTACTATCTTTTAAATCATATCCTGAAATAATATTGAAGATTGTTTCCACATCTTCCACTGTATGTGCTATTGGTCCAATCTGATCGAGAGAATTTCCCATAGCGATAGCTCCTCTGCGAGACACAGCGCCATATGTTGGTTTTAGTCCCACAACCCCACAAAAAGCTGACGGTTGCCTAACAGAACCGCCTGTATCGGTCCCAAGAGAACATAAACTCATATTTGACGCAACAGCCACCGCAGATCCACCTGAAGAACCACCAGGTACTCTTGTTGTATCGTATGGATTTTTTGTCACACCGTATGCAGAATTTTCTGTAGATGCACCCATGGCAAATTCATCCATATTGGCACGGCCAATAAACACCACCCCAGCTTCACGCAATTTTTTAATAACAAAAGCGTCGTAAGTAGCTCGATGATTTGCAAGTATTTTTGATGCAGCCGAAGCAATTTTACCTTCAATCAAAATATTATCCTTAAGCACAAGCGGTATACCCGTAAGTGGCCCACCAAGACCCGCCTTGATTATTTCATCGGCTTTTTCGGCTTGCTCCATAACATCATCATAAACTTCAAGTATCACATTTAGTTCTCCATTTTGTTTTTTTATATTTTCAATGCAGGCCTGTGTTAATTCAGAAACAGAAAAATCTCCTTTCAATAAGTGTTCGTGAGCAGACTTGATTGTTAAATTTTTGAAGTTAATTTGCACGATTTAAGTATAGCAAAAAGGGGTTATTTGGCTATGAAAAATTCTGGGCAGGCTACGTTAGTTTTTGAATTCGGATATTTTTTTAAAAATTGGGAAAAGGATACTTCTTGATTAGTCCATTTGCATTCAGTAGCAGTGATAAATTGCCCGTCTTTTTCTATAAAATCAATCTCTAATTGTTTTCGCGTCCGCCAAAACATTATTTCGGGTGGAAAAATTTCAAGCGAGTATTTTTTTAATAATTCACAAAAGAAAAAATTTTCAAAAATAAAATCTTTGTCTTGCCGTGTTATCATCTCTTCATTTATTCCAGCAAGCACATTTCTAATTCCGACATCAAAAAAATAAACTTTGAAAGCTTTCGTTATCTCTGTTCTAGGATTGTTTGAAAATGGACGAACTATTTTTATAATAAATGACTGTTCCAGTAAGCGCATATATCTATTTACAGTGGCTGGGCTTGTCTGTGTCATTTTTGCTAATTCATCCACGGAAACAAGAGATCCTATTTGATATGCTAGTGCTTTTAATAATTTTTCAAACACCACGGGATGTCTAATCTGCTCTAGCATAAAAATATCTTTATACAGATAATTAGTGGCGATATTTTTTATACTATTTTTTTTATCATCAATAGTTGGGGCGGAAATAATTTCTGGATAACTCCCAAATTGCATAATTTCAAGAAGTTTGTCTTTTGTTATTGGGATATCTTTCTTAATTTCAGAGAGTGATAGTGGCAATAAAGTATATTCAATAGCGCGACCGGTCATAGGCTCAATTATTTTATTTGCCAAATCAAAAGAGGAAGAACCCGTGGCTATGACCTGAACTTCAGGATAATGATCATGAAAGACTTTTAAAATACGACCTATATTTTGTATTGTTTGCGCTTCATCAAAGACAACTATTGTTTTTTGTCCTATAAATTCTTTTAATTTTTTAGGCTCACCCTCCACAAAAGCGTTCCGCACTTCAACTGTCTGGCAGTCAAAATATTCACCATCATTACTAAAATCTTTTATAATAGTTTGGGTCAATGTCGTTTTTCCAGATTGTCGTGGGCCAAAAATAATAATAATTTTATTTTTGAATAAGTTTTTGCGAATAATTGGTTCTAAATCTCTTTTAAATATAATCATGATTATATAATAACAAATCTAACATAAACATGCAAATTGTTCTTTTGTGTAAAAAATCCTTATTTTATAAGCTATTTTAATGTATCTAAGGAGTTTTAAAATAATAATTTTTAAACACTATTGCGAGACCGGAAAACGAAGCGACTGTCCGAATCCCACTTGATCGCGAGACGCCCGTGGCTATTGTCGAGCCACTCTCCATCGGAATTGCGACCCACACTGAAAAGCGTCGGATTCCCGTCGCGGTCACTTATAACTTCCATTGCTATGATCAACCATTCATTCATTGGCTGATCTTTGTAGGCAAGGCGAAGCTCGGGGCCTACTTGGGGCGAGCAGAGTTCCAATCCAAGCTCCTTGGCTTTGTCATATATTTGCTGTAAAGTCGCGCCCTTTGGGAATCCTAGCTGATCGACAGAAAAAGAAACTAAATCCGCTTCTTCTTTTTGTTTCAAAGTTTCCAGTTTTTTCAAAATGTCTCCCGCGTAATCTGATATTTGATGTCCTTGCCTCAATAATTCATCTTCATATTCTTTGGGTGTTTTTGGATTTAGTTCAATAGTTTTTCGCAAGATTTTCTTTTCAGGGAAAGATTCATAAAGATATGGAATGCTTTTTGGAATTTTTTTGTAAATTTCAGGATTCCAGTCCCCCATATAAACTTTTGTTTTTTCATTTATTTCTTTTATACCATACGCGATTTCTTCGGGAGCGCATTTGATATCTTCCATTATGCGCATTATTTTGGAAGCGTCTTTCTTGGAGGTCTTGGTGGTGATCTCCATTTTGCCTTTTTTCAATACAAAGACATTGCCGTCCGGATCAAAATCTTTAAATGATACTTCGCCGTCTTCAGTGAGAATATGATAATCTTTCACTGCAAAATTTGAGAGTTCGCTGTCGGAAATATTTTTGAAATCCCGCAATTCGCCTGTGTCCGTCTCTGTAGAGCGAAGCTGTTTTAAACCATCAATAATATCAGCATAGTAGGGATCATTTGAGCTTAAATACTTATCGCTATTTTTCTTCATTTGCTGTATGGTTTTGGTTTTGCGATTATATTCTATAGTGATGACGGGCATATCGCCCTCCAGTTTATTCGTCTTTTTGTTTATCATCGGTGCTTTGCGAAAAGATAGAATCTCCACCTCACCTCTTTTCATTTTATTCACATAAGAATCGCTCGTGCCGACACAATACAATGATTCATATATTCGGATTCTTCTTGCAAGTGTGGCATATTGAACAGACGTGCCATATAATATTTACCTGACTTTGTTTCAAAAAGGGCTTCGTAGGGGTTGAATTTTTCGTTTCCGGTCATTTCTGCGCGCGCTTTGCGGACTTCGGCGATTTTTTGCAAAGTTTTTGTCTGGTGCGTTTCAAAAAGATGATTGAGCGAGCCCTTGTCGGTATTGATGAATTTTGGGCTTTCAATGATGGCGTCAAAAAGGACATTCATGTCGCAAGCGTCGTTGTTTTGAAAATGGCGG
>Ga0209541_10016672_pt1 | contig 10842 bp, 11 predicted proteins | sample RifCSPlowO2_01_FD_184027 | JGI IMG/M metagenome (GOLD analysis project Ga0209541, IMG submission 184027) | Groundwater microbial communities from Rifle, Colorado - Rifle CSP2_plank lowO2_0.1 (SPAdes) (version 2) | ecosystem: Environmental > Aquatic > Deep subsurface > Groundwater | place... | reverse complement strand
ATAGTAACAAATCAAAAGATTTATAAAGAGTGGCTTTCTACACACTTGAGGGGATGGAATTGACAACTAAAAAATACTCTGTATTGATTTTTTCACTTTTGATTTCATTGCTTTTGGCTAGCTTGACTTATGCCCATCCTGGCCCTTATAGGTATGCCCTTGAAGGATTTGATTTTGACAAGCTTGACAATCCAAACAATCCTAGTTATTATAACATAAAATACGTTGCCGGAAGGGTCTTTGAGCATTACCCCCCAGATTCCTCAGTGCTTTGGGACGTTGTAATGGACTTGAGGGCAGCAGGCCTTAATCCCACAAGAGTAAGTTTTGATGAGATAGACTTTAACGATGGAAATGGGGCAGTTGATGTAATAAGAGCTTCTGGCGTTAATGGCGGCGGCGAGGCATGGCAATGGCTTGTCCAGGGAACACCCCATCATGCTCCAGCATTAAGAGTAATCTATCCAAACGGGGGCGAAGTCTTCTACATAGGCGACACAGTTAATGTGAAGTGGACAAGCAAGACATCAAGCGGCGAGACAGTTCCTTCCCAAAACCTGATAACTGTCGAGTTCATAAAGTCTTCAGGCGAGAGATACACTTTCTTTTCAACACCTAATGATAATAGCGAAAATGTTTTCATATCCAGCAATATAAAGCCTGGATTTTACAAAGCCAAAGTGTCAACAACAATACATGTGCCTTCTAACATTGGGCAGCCTTTTGTTGTAGATGACCTTAGCGATGATTATTTTGAAATAAAAGGAAAAAATGTTCCAACAAACAATCCGCCAATAATATTGTCTTGCAGCCCTTCAAGCTCATCCATTAAACTTGGAGAGCCTGGAACAATAGTTTATGATATTTATGATCCTGACGGCGACTCATTCATGATAACAATTGACTGGGGAGATGGAACAAGCTCAACAGGAGGAACTCATTCAGCGCAGCATTTCTATTCTGCTCCTGGAACTTATTTCATAACAATCAAAGCAGTTGACTCAAATGGCGCTGTAACTTCAAAATCCTGCGGCTCAATAACAGTAACTTCAATTCCAACAAACAATCCGCCAGTAATAAAATCATGCAGCCCTTCAAGCTCAACGATAAAATTAGGCGAGACTGCCTTTGTTAACTATGATATTTATGACCCTGAAGGAGACCCATTCACAGTCACAGTCGACTGGGGCGACGGCACAACAACAACAGGCTCAAGCAGCTCTGCAAGCCATGTATATTATGCTACTGGAGTTTACAGCATAGCCATAACAGCCAAGGACACCAAAGGGGCAACAGCAACAAAATCCTGCGGCTCAATAACAGTCAAAGATGTAAAGAACAATCCGCCAAAAATATCTTCATGCAAGCCCGCTACTTCAACAGTAAAAGTTGGAGAGACAGCTACTGTGACTTATTTAGTTTCAGATCCCGATAATGATCCTGTAACAATTATGATAGACTGGGGAGACGGGACAACCTCAACAGGAGGATTTGGCTCAGCTACTCATGTTTACTCTGCATCAGGAACTTATTATCTTACAATCACAGCAATAGATTCAAAAGGAGCTTCAACAACTAAAAATTGCGGCTCAATAAAAGTAACATCTAGCCCGGTCAATAATCCACCTATCATAGATTCTTGCAGCCCTAAAGTCTCTACAGTCACGCTTGGCTCAATTGCTGAAATAAATTATGTAGTTTCAGACCCTGAAGGAGATCCATTCACAGTCACAGTCGACTGGGGCGACGGAACAACTTCAACTGGAAGCAGCAATTTCGCAAATCATCTTTACTCAAGCCTTGGAATGTATTCTGTAACCATAACCGCTAAAGACTCAAAAGGATTATCAGCAAGCAAGTCATGCAGCGTAATAACAATAATTTCCAGCCCTACAAATAATCCTCCAGTTATCTCATCTTGCAGTCCATCAAACCCGGCAGTCATTGTTGGAAGCACTGCAACAATAAACTATGTAATATCAGATCCTGAAGGAGATTCATTTACTGTAACAGTAAATTGGGGAGACGGCACAACCTCAACAGGAGGAAGCTCTTCAGCAAGCTATGTCTACTCAGCTACTGGAACTTATAGCGTGACAATAACAGCAACAGACTCAAAAAGATCTTCATCAAGCAGATCATGCGGAACAATTACAGTAACACCTTCACCATCAGGAAATAATACCCCCATAATATCTTCGTGCTCATCGCCATCCAGCATTTCGCTTGGAAGCACTGCGACAATCAGCTACTCAATAACTGATCCTGACGGCGATTCATTCACAGTTTTGGTTAACTGGGGCGACGGAACAACATCAACAGGCTCAAGCAGCTCTGCAAGCCATGTTTATTCATCAACAGGAACTTTCAGCGTTACAATAACAGTTACAGATGCAAAAAGCGCTGTTGCAAGCAGATCATGCGGCTCAATTACAGTCACTTCAACTGCTCCTCCAACTCCAAGCGGAGCAGCAAAATTAAAAATAACCGATGTTGACGCAGAAGTTGATGGAAAGTCAAGCAATAATCTTGATGACAATGACAGGATAAGCAGGGAAGCGAAGCCCGAATCAGATATAGATTTCAAAGTGACTGTGGACAACCTTTTCAACAGGTCAGATGGTTTGGATATAGAAGATATAACTGTTACTATAACCATTGAAGGAGTTGATGACGGCGATGATATGGAAGAAGAGTCAAGACAGTTTGACTTAAGCCCTGGCGATGACAAGAAAGTGACGCTAAAATTCAGCCTCCCGTTGAATGTTGAGGAAGGCTCTTATGATGTAACAATAGAAGCAGAGGGGGAAGACGAGAATGGAAATGACCATAGGGACTCGATTGACCTTGAGCTTGAAGTCGAGAGGGAAACTCATGATTTAAGGATTGTAAGATTGAGCTTGAACAAGCAGTCAATAAACTGCAACGAGTCGTTTGCTATAAGCTATGATATAATAAATTTGGGGCAGAATGATGAGGAAAATGCCTATGTCGAAATAAAGAACCAGGACATTGGCCTTGATTTCGTCCAGAGAGATATTTCAATTGAAGCGGATATAGACAGCAATAGGATATCAAGGTCGCACACTTTAAAGCTAAGCAACGGAATAGCAGATGGCACATATCCAATAGATGTAAGCGTCTTTACAGAAAATGGCGATTTGCAGGACTCAGAAACCTTGAATTTTGAAATAAAGAACTGCGGAAAGCAAAAAACTACAATCAAAGAGGAAAAAGTGTCAACACAGCAGGCTTCCACAATACAGGTCATAGGCACCGATACAATAGAGCAGACCTATAGATACCCCGTCATAACCTCATTTTTCACAGGCGGCAACGGTAACTTGATGCTGCTGATAGTCAGCACTTTCATACTTTCAATATTCTTTTTGATAGTTGCAATGGTATTCTTGGCAAGGGCAGAAGAGGAATAATTGTTTTATTTTTAATGCTATATGAAATTTTTTGTCACTTTTTTCCTTTGAAAGATTTTTATACAAGAATAGTCAACATAAAGGCATGGCAATTTCAGACAAAGATTTAGATGGAATATTGCAACAGGCTGCTAGCTTGAAGTATAAAGGGTTGGATCCGAATAAATCAATTGCCCTAATCAGAGAATCTGTTGTGGGTTATAATCAACAAGAATCTCAAGCAAAAGCAGTTGAACAAGTAGAGCCTCAAACAGCAGAAATTTCTCTGGATTCTGCCTATCAAACACTTTGTACGTTGATAGAAAGCAATCGCGATTTAGTAAAATTCGGGGTTTATTCATGGGGCAATGTTACTGGTCATGGATTTGCTAATGAGGCCCATGGCTATCGTTATGATGCTCAGAAAAGAGAAATGGTATGGCATGATAGTATTATAGGGTACCCTACGACAGATCCGGATAATGAATTGCCGCTTTGGCAAAAGGCATTGGTTAAATTTCTAGTTGAAAGTGATAAAGGGAATGAAGGGGTAATGGCAGTGCAGCAAGCAATTCAGGGAGAAAAGTATAGCCAAGTTTTAGCTGATACTCGTGGAGGTCTTTATTATCGGGTTGGTATAAAATTTAAAACAGATGACAAACCTTACAATAAGGGGGAATATGAAACAATAGGATTTGTTTTGGGGTTGTTAGAAAAACCCCAACAATTCATGGAACTTATGGATAGATTAGCAGATAGATATATCCCTTTCTATAATCTGGGGATAAAAGCATTAGAAGCCAACTATCAACAAAAACCGAGATGATGGGAACATATTTTATTAAAACGTTCGTTTAAGCCTTAACGATTTTACACTTGAAACGGTGTCCATGCGATTTTTAATCTTATCTCCCATGCTCTATTATCCTTCTCATCCTCTGCACGAATTCCTCTGCTTCCTTGTAGTACCTGTCAAATTCCTCGCCTTTGATCTCGACAATCTCACGATGGGTTACCATCTTCATCAGCCTGTAGAAGTTCTTCATTGAAGCAACATACTTATGCTCAAGCAGCTTTCTCTTCACAAGCTTTTGCTCCATCAAATCTGCGACATGCTCTGGGGTTGGGGGAATCTCGCCTACTTTCATCAGGGCTGCGTGAGCCGCGTCAATAACAGCCCAATACAAGTCAATCACTCCCTGCAACAGGTGCCATTTTGAGTTATGGAGTGTATTTGGGGCTCGCGTGTAATAAGTCCAGATGCTTTCCTGGGTTGGCCTTACTCTCCCTTTTTTCAAAAGAAGCTGCATTGGGTCAAAAAATCCCGAGTCAATCAGGGCAACACCGTCTCTCAGCAAGTTTATCGCTATAGGGTCTCCATTTCTCATGTATTCCCAAAATGAAGTGAACCGCATTGTTGTGATGTGCAGGTTGGTTGAAACCTTGACGATTGCTCTCTGGACTATAAGCCTGTAAGCTTCTATGACTTCAGGAGACATGTTGATTGCAACATCGTCGATAATCACCAGAATGTCTATGTCCCCTCCGGGCCCTTTTGTTTTTCTTGCTGCAGAGCCGAAAAGCACAACAGCCCTTATAAGGCTTCCCAGCTCCTTATAGGTTTCATTGGCAAACCTGTATGCTGTTTCTATGTCTTCCTTGTAGTACCTTTCCAGATTAGGGTGCTCTTTTTTAGGAATATCAAACTTCATGTAAATCCTCTTTTTTAATATATTTTATTTAGCAGTTTATAAAATTATTGTTATTAAGTGCAAATTTATTCATAACCTACCAACAAAAATTCCAACAACAGTGACATGTGAGCGAGTTCGCAAAGAACGATGCTCACTCGCATTTCACGGGCTCAAACACGGTCATTTGCTCACTTTGTTCGCAAATGCCCTATTCGCAAAGGATTTTTCCACACTTTGCATGGAAAAATCCTCTGCACTCAGTTTTCGCCCATGTTGGAATTTTTGATATTCGTGCGTATGGCGGCAAATCGAATGCAGAACTTTTTTCCGTTACGCAGTTCGGAAAAAAGTTTTGTGAGTAAGGGTTTTAATCAATAAAACCCGTGTTTGCCGCCATTATTGTATCGAGCTAAACTTAAGAAGCCTGTTTTATAGCTACCAATTTAAAATAGTTTGTTGTAGTTTAAAGATGGTGACAGAAATAAAGCATTAAAACAACAAAAATATCTAGTCTTCGTACTCAGCAACTTCCATGCTTTTCTTTGCTTCTTCCTTTTGGGCTTTTGGCCCCCTGTGGATATAAGCAAAGCTCGGCACGGCAGCAATCCAGTTTTCTCCAAAGCCCGCAATGTCTCCTTCAATCGCATCGCATGTCTTCTTTAGCTTGTTGATAGCCCTCTTAAGCTCAACCAAATCTTTGTCCTTGAGCGGCTTTATGTTGATAAGCGCAATAGTGTGCCCTTCCCTTAATGAGTCAAGTATCGGCTTTATGTGCTCAAACTCTTCAATCACAAATGGCCTTACCATGAGCTTTGATTTTGTGTCCATTACTGCTTCGTTTCCAAGCTCTACATAGCCCTGCTCGCTTTCTTCAAATTCAGACCCAGAAGCTGTTCCCAATTTTTCCTTAAGCTTGTCAAAAAATCCCATCAGCATCACCTTTTATTATAATAGTTTCTTAATAAGTTTTTCATAATTACCCATCTATATAAATGTTTCTATTCTGCTCAGTAGTAAAAGAAAATTTTCCATATTGTCATTTGACAGAAACCTTTTTATAATAGGCGCCTTTTCAGAATACTCTAAAAATGGTAACAAGAAAAGGCGGATTAAGAAGAAAAACAAGATATAAATTCAGGAAAGAAGTAAGGCGCAGGGGCAAGATAGGGATTGCCAAGTACTTCCAGTCTTTTAACTTGGGCGATAAAGTTTGCCTGCACGTTGAACCTGCTGTGCAAAAAGGAATGTATCATCCCAGATTCATGGGAAAATCAGGAATCATTAAGGGAAAGAGGGGCAAATGCTATGAAATCTCCTTTAATGATATGGGCAAGCAAAAAACTTTGATTGTGCACCCTGTGCACCTAAAGGTGATGTGAATGCCAGACATGCAAATAATTTCCGAGTCTCCTATTGACATATACCAGCTCAAGAAAGAGCTTGAGAAAATCAAGAAAAGGGACAATGAGCTTAATTTCAGGGCCAACAAGACAGAAGAATGCCTGAACCAGATTGCAGAGCTGAAAGATGCCACAGAGCTTTTCGACAAACTCATGAAGCTCAACATTCCAAGGCTGAGAGAGCAGCATATCCATAAGATGATAGATGTCTTGCCTACAACCATAAACGAGCTCAAGGTAGTGCTTCAGAGCTATACAATCACAGTAAACAACGAGTCAATGAAGAAGATAGTTGATACGATAAACGAATTCTCGGAAAAGAAGTAACTAAGTTTGTCTGTTGCTTTTATAGGCTTGTGTAAGTTTTTGCAGTGCCCTATTGTAGTCAAAATAACCCTTACCGCTGTTCAAACTTACAATTGGTGCCAGTCCCAAAGATTCAGCAGCCTTTTCATAATATTTTATAAACTGAAATGGGCTCATTTCCATGAGGTTTTCGATAGTGATTTTTTGGTTATCAAGAACAGAAGAATAAGCTATAATTACCAAGACCATATGGAGCCCTATGTGGTAAGTAGACTGGCTGAAAGCCTCACGCGTATCGGTGTATTTCTTGTTATCGGACCAAAAATAAGCAGGTGAGTCCTCGAATTCTCGAAGCATATCACAATATTTCAGGCAGTCATTGTAATTCTCTTTTACCAATTTCATGCCGGGTTCCCAGTTCTGCCTCAATGTTATAGCAAATGACACAAATTTTTAGACATAATTATGTCATTTGCTTATTACGAGAAGACAACAATTGTCTAATAACTTTTGTCTTCGAGTATAAATATCAATAATTAGCCGTGCCTTCTGTTTGAAATTTTCTTATTACGATGAATAAATGCAATCTTAATACTGGAAGGTGTCCGGTTTTTTCGTCGAAATCAATCCGCCTCAAAGCCAGTTTTAGCATTTCTTTTGCCGTTTCCCGCATTTTTAAGTAGACATTTTTTTGATGCTGGTAAAGATGAGTAATTTCATGCTCTACATTACTTAGAAACCATACTACAAATTTTTCTGGGTCTTTTAACTCAGCCTTTAAATCCCCATTAATTGCCTGTAAAATGTCATCAGTGCTTACATAAACATTGCCTAAAATTGCTTCTTTCGGGGGAACTTCCATCAACGTATGCCCAAAACCCGGTAAATATCGCACAAGAATGAATCTGATAATAGAATGACGCTTTGCCCCATTAGAGTTTTTCCATAACCACTCAATTAAAGAGATAAAATTTTGGTTTGCGCCAATTTTTGTCAGAACTTCGTCAATCTTTCTTAAATTCTTATTAGCTCCTAATTTGACAATTATTTCAAGTTTCCTGCCATCATGAAAAAACTCATACTTTTTGTCAATTAGCCACATATAATGAAATTTCTAATTGATATTTATAAATATGACCTTTAAATCTATTTATTGGCATAATCTTTATAAACATGGTGATTTATATACAATAAAAATGAGGGTGGAGATAAGCAAAGAACATTTAAGGTTAAATAACCGGCTGACCAGCGAAGTCAATAAATTTTCAGGAAGTTTCAGCAAGAAAGATTACTCAAAGATAGGGGAGACAGAGAAGTTGTTGCTCAGGCGCGACATTTCAGTTGAAGGGAAAAAATCAATTTTGGTAAAAAAGCTGCACGATTTGACTGCAAAAACATTTTCCATAAACAAGGCAAGGTTCGGCAAGAGCTCATTTGAGCTGATGAAAACAAGGCTATTGCACATATTAAGATTAACAGACAAGCTCAGGAGCATAAACCACTACCTTGAAACAACATTTTTTGAAGACTTGAAGGCTGAAGGCATAAGAGTCCAGATAACATACCAAAATGCAGCCAAAAGCAAGGCTCTGGCTCGAGACGAGCTGCAGGCGCTTGAATACACTGCTTACAGGCTTATAGCCGAAGCGGTGATGCTTGACAAGACGCTGCTGAAGGAATACTCGAGGAAAGAAGAAAAAATAATGCGAAAGGATGAAGCGGAGCTTAAAGATATCCACTCTATCCTGGCAAAAGAATCAGAGCTGCTTGAGCATATTCAGGCGAAAATTCCAACAGCAAAAGCAGCAGGCACGCATTTGATAAAAGAGCCCGTGTTCAGCCACTGGGCATCAAGAGTTTTTGCCCTGCTGGCATATTTCGAGCATTTGTACCTTAAAGAAAGGCAAATCTTCAGGAAGCTTAAAAAAAACAAGCATATCAAGTCAAAAATTGAAAAAAAGATTGCCGCTCTTTTGAAAGAGCGGGCCAAATTAGTCCAAATAATGGAGCAAAAAATAGTTTCAATGGAAAAATTCAATATAGGTGGCAAGTTTAAAAAAGAGCTGCGCAACCTTACAACAATAATCAACGTGTAAAATGAGCCAGGAAAAACCGAGTACCAAGGAAGAGATGGCAATTGTGCTGGATTTCTTGCCGAACGGCTATTCATACGATGAAAGGCCCATGTATATGAAGAATTCTGTAGCACAAGCCATAGGCAAGCAGCATTTCATTCTTCTTGAGCTTGTTCCAAAGAAAGGGATCCATCTCCAGCCTTTTGAAGAAGTCTACATAGGGGATGGCAAAAGAGACAAGATCCACCATATCATGGGAAAGATAGAGATTGGCAAGCTCACAGCAACTGCAAAATCGCAGCTGGAATTTATTGTAAAGGAGATAATAACCAAAGACGAGAAAAAGTTTATAGAATTTTACAATGTAGCCAGGCCCTTAAGCACTAGGATGCACCAGCTTGAGCTGCTGCCCGGGCTTGGCAAGAAGCATATGTGGCAGATAATTGAGGCAAGGGACGAAAAGCAGTTCGAGAGCTTCGCCGACCTGAAAAACAGGGTAAAGCTGATGCCGGACCCTGAAAAAGCGGTTCTCAGAAGGATATTGCTGGAACTTGAGGGAAAAGAAAAGCACAAGATATTTGTGGATGTTTAGACTTTCTTAAAATGGATTATGCAGGAAGCCAGATAAATATAGGGAATATAAGCACTTCTGAAAAAGAGATAAAGGATATTATAAAAGCATGGCTTGCAATATCAGCAGCTTTTGGAATTGTGCTTAGCAGCTCACTTTCAGGCTTTTACATTAACGTTGTGATAGCTGCCCTGACCGTCGGCGTAGGATTTCTTCTGCACGAGCTTGGGCATAAATTCGTAGCCCAGAGATATGGCTGCTTTGCGGAATTCAGGTCTTTTGACAACATGCTCCTCTTGGCAATAGCCATGTCATTTTTCGGCTTTGTGTTTGCTGCGCCAGGCGCTGTCATGATTTCCGGCAGAATCAACAAAAGGAAAAACGGCATCATCTCGGCGGCAGGCCCTTTAGTCAACATAGCTCTTGCCATTATGTTTCTGGCATTGTCTTTTGCAGGCCTGCCAACCATATTTAAGCTTGTGGCCTCTTACGGATTCATGATAAATTCATGGCTCGCCTTGTTTAACATGCTGCCATTTTGGCTTTTCGACGGCAGCAAAGTATGGGCTTGGAGCAAAACCGCTTATGCGCTGATTGCAGCATCGGCTTTTGCGCTGGTGTTTGCAGGAAGCTTTTCGTAAAATGCCGCACGAAACTTCAAAATGCCCGAACTGCGGAAGAGTCATTACTGACGACGAGATTTATTGCTATTTTTGCGACATGAATATTTCCAGGCTGAAAAAGATGATGGAAACATGCCACCATACCCCTAAAAAAACAGCGGCAGCTAAAAATAAGAAATAGGACAATTTTTTTTCTGAAAAATATTTTTAGGATTTTATGGTTTAAACTTTTTTTAAAAAATCCGGGAATTTTTTTTGTCGTCGGGAAAGCTGAAAAGCGGGTTTTTTTTTGGCAAAAAACAGCAAAATTTTAACTTTTTTTCAAAAAAATTGTCGTCGGGGAATCTCAAAAATAAAAAGATTTAAATACTAGTTTTATCTATTTTAAAATTTGAATTTAATCACGAGAAAGACAAAATGAGCGAATTCGGATTGCATGTTACCATTGATGCATCTGGCTGCGACAAGCGCAAACTGGCATCACAATCACTTGTGTATGATATTTTGAATCGTCTGCCGGGAAAAATCGGCATGAGCAAGATGACTTTGCCTTATGTATGCAAGTGGATGGATAAGTTCTCTGATGGTACTGAGGGGATTTCGGGAATTGTAATGATTGCGGAGAGCCATATCAGTATACATACCTTTCCTGACCAGGATTATGTGTTTATGGATGTATTCTCCTGCAGGAATTTTGAGACGGATAAGGCAATTAACTATCTGATAAGCGCGTTTGGGGCTAAAAAGTTCAAGACAAATG
>Ga0209541_10016671_pt1 | contig 10842 bp, 13 predicted proteins | sample RifCSPlowO2_01_FD_184027 | JGI IMG/M metagenome (GOLD analysis project Ga0209541, IMG submission 184027) | Groundwater microbial communities from Rifle, Colorado - Rifle CSP2_plank lowO2_0.1 (SPAdes) (version 2) | ecosystem: Environmental > Aquatic > Deep subsurface > Groundwater | place... | reverse complement strand
CTCACTGATAAAGTTAATATTGAAGTTATGAAAATTAATCAGGCCCTCGATTACACGGATGATGAACTAAAAAACCTCGACCTACACGAACAGGATATTAACAAACTTTATCGGATTGTTCTTTCGGAATCCTCAGTTATGGGATATAGGAAAAGAAAAATAGATGGATACACTAATCCGGAAGAAATCTTGTCGGAAATGGTTCAACTTATGGACTGGTACAACAGCCTGGACGCACGGGAAACACATCCCCTCTTGGTGGCGGGAATAATTAAGGCACGGATAGAACAAATTTGGCCTTTTGAACAGAAAAACACCATAATCTCCGATTTAACCGCCCGAGCAATATTAAATACTAATGGCTTTGAAATAAACCGCTACTACTGTTTGGAAGAATATTATGCCAGATCGGCACAAGTGTACAAGAGCAAATTAAGCACAATATCCCGGGACGAAGGGGAACTTACCGAGTGGCTGGAATATTTTACGGAAGGCTTAGCCCTTGAAATAACAAACATTAAGGAAAAAGTCTTGCTTCTGTCCAGAGATACAAAAGTGGCAAAAGCGTCGGGAAGAATCAAGCTTACGTTAAGACAAGAACGAATTGTAGAATACCTACAGGACTACGGATTACTTCAAAATAGAGATTTTAGCCGGGTTTTCCCAAATATTTCCGAAGACTCCGTACTAAGGGATCTAAAAGTGTTGATGAAAAAGGGTATTGTGGTCAAAACCGGAAGTACTAAATCGTCACAGTACGAGTTAGCATAATATAAATCAGTTTGATATAATCCGCTCACCAAAAATGGATAAGCAAGGAGGCGGATATGTTACATGACACATTTAGAGTTGCAGAAATACTCTCAGTAATGGGTATAAAAGAATCACCCCCTTACGCCGAATTAGAGAGAGTAACTTTGCCTTCCAAATACCGAGGTAAATTGTTTGAATTACGTAGGAAAGGGGTTTCACTTGAAATAAGGTCTCGTAAGAAGAACACCTGGGAAATCACTATCGTTCACGAAGGAACAAGTATAGTGGGCACGGTAAAGTATGACGCAGCGGGAAAATGGATAGAGGAACTTATTCAAGACCTGAAAAAATTAATGCAACTTCCATACAAATATGGTCTATAACAGCAATAGTGCTCAAGAAGTCTTGGGCACTTTCTTTGTTTTCGGCTGGATATCGCCCTAGCGATATATGAGGTTCGTACTCGAATACAGCGAATGACAACGAGCGAGCAAGCTCATATAATGTTTCTATGACTTTTAATGAGTTCGCCCGATTTCTGGAAAAACTTGAATCAACCCCCAAACGTTTGGAAATAACTTCCATACTAACCGAACTTATAAAGAACCTGGAAACGGATGAGGTGGACAGGGGCGTTTACTTAAGTTTGGGCATACTAAAGGCACAATATGAATCCCCAAAGTTCAATATCGCGGAAAAAATGATGCTTAGAGTTTTGGAAAACGCTTATTCCCCAAACAAAAAAGAATTAAACGAACTTTATACTAAAAAAGGTGACTTGGGTGACGTAGCATATGAAATATCAAAGGACTCCGGAAGTAGGAATCTGCAGCTTTCAGATGTATATAAAGAACTTCTGGATTTAGCATTAATAGAGGGATCGGGTTCTCAGGAAAAAAAGGTGGCAAAACTTGCCGAATTGCTCAACAAACTGGACAAATCCTCTGCCAAATACGTAGTCAGGATAGTTCTTGGCACTACCCGGCTTGGGTTCACCGAACTTACTATTATTGATGCTCTCAACAGTTTGGTCGGCGGAGATAAACAAACTAAAACAGAAATTGAACTTAGATATAATATGCATCCGGATATTGGTTTGATAGCAAAAAAAATAAAAGAATACGGATTAAAAGGGGTTCAAAAGATTGAGATTGAAGTTGGGGTTCCTATAGAACCGCAAAGATGTCAGAGACTATCGGATCCGGTTGAAATAATTGAGAAAATGGGAACGGCGTCCGCCGAGTATAAATTCGATGGAACACGGGTTCAGGTTCATATGGATAGGAAAAAGCCGTCTATGAGTACCAATAATGATCAGAACACCCTTTTTAGTGATAGAAAAGACAAAACATTCGTAAAAACCTACACAAGAAATCTTGAAGACTCAACACATCAGTTCCCCGATATAACCCAAGCGACAATGGAACAGATTGACACCGAGTCGGTTATCTTGGACGGCGAGGCAGTCGGGTACAATAAGGCAACCGGCGAGTTCCTGCCCTTTCAGGAAATAATGCAGAGAAAACGTAAGCATGATGTAGCCGAATTCGCCAATGAAATTCCTTTAAAATATTTTGTTTTTGATGTTCTTATGTTAAATGGTAAGTCATTAATGAACGAGCCGTTAGAAAAACGGCGCGAAGTTATAAGTAAAATAATTAAGCCCGGCAAAGTTATTGAAATTAGCAAAAATCTTGTCACCAATGATTCGGAAAAACTGGCGGAGTTTTTCGAGGAATCAAAAGAAAAGGGGTTAGAAGGGTTAGTAGTAAAAAAACCTGAAGCGATTTATCAGGCAGGCGCGCGGGCATACACGTGGATCAAATATAAAAAAGCCGATACAAAACTATTAGATGATACTGTTGATGTTGTTATTCTCGGCTATTATTCCGGCCGGGGTGACAGGGCAAGGTTCGGGATGGGAGGGTTTTTGACCGCAGTTTACGATAAAAACATAGATACATTTAAAACCATTACAAAAGTGGGTTCGGGGCTTACCGATGAACAATTCGTAAGTCTGAGAAAGAGACTGGATAAGATAAAAGTGAACAAAAAGCCGGCTAATGCCGAGGTTGATAAGTATTTTGATCCATATGTATGGGTTGCCCCCAAAATTGTAGTGGAAGTAGGGGCTGATGAAATTTCCAAATCGGCAAAACACACAGCCGGCTACGCGTTAAGATTTCCCAGAATGATAAAAATCCGCGAAGACAGAAAACCTGAAGATGCTACATCCCTTGATGAAATATTAAATATGTACAAATTGCAAAAGAGGGGCAGTTATTAAATAGAAGAAAAACTTTGCAATTAACAACAAAAAATGAAATAATGCGCATATGGAAAATAATGTACAAAAACAGACTCCTTATAAGAAGCCTTACGATATTGAACCTAATATCGAAGCCGCTTTAGCTTATTTCTTGTCTCCCGTATCCGGTATAGTCATTTATGTTCTGGAAAAAGATAATAAATTTGTCCGATTCCATGCACTTCAGTCCATACTCTTTGGAGTAGCTGCTTTCGCAGCTTGGGCGATTGCCAGTGGATTAACTGCTGTTTTAATAGGCTTCTTGTTGTTGCCTGTTGTATCAATCGGAACCTTAGTCTTGTGGCTCTTACTAATGTACAAAGCCTACAACAATGAGGAGTACTCATTACCTTACCTGGGTAAAATCGCCAAACAGCAACTAAACAAATAATTCAGTCACGCGGTCAAATCTTGTGCAGAATATCTCCGAAATAATAAAAAATAGAGAGTTACTTCGTAATAAAAATTTTAAAGGTGATCATCGTAATAAGTATGAGTATCAGGCGTATGGTAACCGCTTGGCCGAAGACTTAAACGATTCAAAACACCGCTCACTTTATATAAAACTTGCAAAGACCGAGAACCGTAATTTACTTGATTCGGCTCGGGAGTATGTCATGAGGTCGGAAAACTCAACAACAAAAGGAAAATTGTTTATGTGGAAACTGAGTGAATTGAAAAAAGCAAAAAAGAATTGAAACCGGCGATCAAATAACTTAAAATTTACTCAATGAGTAAAAGATTATTCTCCATCTATAAAACTCCGCTTCTCTTAACCGTTACTCTGATCATAACCCTAATAGCAATTAAAGTACCGCGGGAACCTTTGGTCTTTACCTACATTATCCTCGGTGCACTTTTAGGTACATTTCTTCTTGACCTTGATTATATTATCTATGCTTTTTTTCTTGAACCTGAAGCTGATTTTTCCAAAACTCTCACGGCATTCTTCAGACATGGGGACTTATTTAACGCCTTTTCTTACATTCAATACCACAAAGATGAAATAAAAGAAAAGACCCTAAATAGCATCATATTCCAGGTTGTACTGGCAGGGATATCTTTATATGTTGTTTATTCGAACACAGGTTTTTTTATCCGCTCTCTGATTTTGTCCGCCTTCCTAAACTCTCTTTACAGGTTATCCGAACATTATTTTACCCAAACCACAGACGAATGGTTTTGGGCTCTAAAGAACAAACCTTCTCAGCAAAAAGCCGCAGTGGTAGGTATTGCTTTGTTCGGATTATTTGTTATCTGTGTCAGCCTCTTTTAATGTGTACGGCTTAATTATTGCTTTATCAATATTAATATGCGGACTTACAGTCGAATATCTGGCTAAAAGAGAGAGCCGGGAAACGGATATTTTCTGGGGAGCAATGTTTTGGACGATACTTTTCGGAGTAATCGGGGCGCGGATTTACCATGTAATTGACCTTTGGGAGTACTACAGACAATTTCCTCTTCAAGTATTCTCTGTTTGGAACGGGGGTTTAGGTATTATCGGAGGAATTATCTTGGGAGGGGCGGCACTTTCGACTTACTTGTTCGTCAAAAAGCAAAATATTTTGGAGTGGCTGGATCTGGCAGCTTTGACAGCCCCTATGGGACAGGCTCTGGGAAGGTGGGGAAATGTAGCCAATCAGGAACTTTTATCACTCGCATACTATGAAATGGTTTTTGACTGGGTGCTGTTTGGGGTGCTTCTAATTATTTATTCTTTTCTGAACCCCCGCCCTAAAGGATTTATACTTTTTACTTACCTTATCGGATACACCATAGTTAGAATTGTTCTGCAGCCAATGAGATAAGTGCTATCATGTAAATATGATTTATATAGCCTCGGACCACGGGGGGTTTGATCTCAAGGAAAGAATAATTGACTTCTTAAAACAAAACGGATATGAAGTAGAGGATAAAGGAGCTTTTGTTTTTGATTCCACCGACGACTATTCCGATTTTACGATATCTGCCCTTAAGGAATTGGAAGAGGACCCCAACGGCAAGGCAATTTTACTATGCCGGAACGGGGTGGGCGTAAGTATTTTAGCCAATAAATTTAAGGATGTACGAGCGGCTCTTTCCTGGAATAAAGTTCATGCCCGAACCTCCAGAAATGACGATAACTCAAACGTTTTAGCCCTACCGGCTGACTTTATCTCGGAAAAAGATGCCTTTGACATCGTTGAAACTTGGCTAAACACCCCTTTCAGCAACACCGAAAGACATATAAGAAGACTTGGAAAAATTGGGAACCTGGAGGAAACTGCCCGTTATGAATAAAGTCTTACTCATATTTACTATAGTGTTTTCCCTTTTATTAATGTATTGGGGTCTAATGGCCGCTGCCGGTTCCTTTTTCGTAATGGGTATGGAAACTGCTTATTCCCAAAAACCGCTGAACTTTTCCCCAAAGTCAACCATTGCCTATGACGCCTATTTATTTGGGGTATACCCTATTGTTGTGGAAACCTCGGGTAAAAACAACTGCACAATAATGATGGCAGACGGTCCGATAAAAAAAGTTGAACTTGACCGTAGAGTTAACGGCAAAGAAAAGCATTACAAAGCGTATCATTTATTTATAGAAAACTATCAATGTTTTAGCTCCTCCACATGATCATTCCCGGAATCCTTGAAAAGGACTACAACGAAATAGTTCGTAAAATTAACCTTATTGACAATGAGGCTGATGTTATACAAATAGACCTGGTGGACGGATCTTCTTTTGAAGGTGAGACTTATACTGATATTAATAAACTGGATGAGATCGACACAGATTCGTCACTGGAAATTCATTTTTTGGTCAAAGAACCGGGAAAATATTTAAACAAAAAGTTTAAGAGGGTGGGCAGGGTAGTAAGCCAGATTGAAGCCCAGAATATTGAAGATTTTATAAATAACGCAGACAAACTTGGATACGAAGTTGGTCTGTCTTTGGGCTTGGATACACCTCTTACTGCGATCCTTCCGTATGTAGGAAAAATTGATTACGCTCAGTTTATGACCGTATTACCGGGTGGTCAGGGAAGGGACTTTCATGCCGAAGTACTGGATAAAATTAGAAAATTTAAGAAACTTTACCCAAAAACCCGGGTTCAGGTCGACGGAGGAATAAACAATGAAAACCTGGCCGAAGTTATAAAAGCAGGTGCTGATGATGTAGTTATCGGGTCGGGGATATTCGGAATAAAGAAAATCGTAAGAAAAATTAACAAGATTGGGTTTCTCGGCGGAGCGTCCTGGAAGCCCACCGATGAAATTTATAAAGAAGCTTACGAAATATCCAAAATGCTTGCCGGAGCCGGCTATAAAATTATTAACGGAGGCGGACCGGGAATTATGAAGGCATCTACAATAGGAGCCCACGACGGCGGCGGAAAGGTTTTGGCAGTTACTTATCATCCCAATAAACCTAAGAAAAATTATGAGGGAACTGATCCGGAAAATAAATTTGATGAGGAAATATACACTCTCGATTATTTTGACCGAACTAAAGTCATGCTGCAAAATTCCGATGTTCATATTATCTTTAACGGAAGCACCGGAACAATAAGCGAGTTCGGCATGACCTGGGCCAGTTCGCGAATACATGAAGGAAATCACAAACCCATTATTTTATACGGTGTTTTTTGGAAAGAGATCCTTGACGCTTTTAGAAAAAATATGTTTCTCAGACCCGGAGAAGACCATTTCTTAAAAATCTGTAAAACGCCTCAGGAAGTTCTTGATTATATTGAATTGCTTGGATAATCCTTGTTAGCTTGAACTTGCCCGGCCCCCGTAAAATAAGTATACTTTAGACCAATGCCCACAGTTAAACGATACGTCAGGAATGTAGAGATTCTTGAACTTGAACACATTGCCAATAAACTCCGCGAAGATGTAATAGAAATGCTCCTTTCGGCCGGATCCGGACATAGCGCCGGTTCTCTGGGCACAGCAGACATATTCTCCGCCTTATATTTTCAGATTCTTAACGAAAAGGATAAGTTTGTCCTGTCAAACGGGCATATCTGCCCAATTTGGTATGCGACTCTCGCCCAAAAAGGACTCTTTTCCAAAAAAGAGCTGAAGACATTAAGAAAGTCCGGCTCAAGACTTCAGGGGCATCCCCACATAAATAGTCTTCCCGGTATAGAAAACAGCAGCGGTCCTTTAGGGGAAGGGCTATCCGTAGCAATCGGAATGGCTATAGCAGCTAAAATGGAAGGCGGCAATTATGATCATAGAATATATTGTATGACCAGTGACGGGGAATTAGACGAGGGACAAATCTGGGAGGCGGCAATGTTTGCAGGTGCAAGGCAACTTAGCAATCTCACCTGGATTATTGACCGTAATAATATACAAATTGATGGAACTACCGAATCCATCATGTCTTTGGAACCGATAAGAGACAAATTGGAGAGCTTTAACTGGTATGTGATTGAAATTGACGGCCATAACATTGAAGAAATAATAAATTCGTGTAATATGGCTAAAGCGGTTACACAACGTCCTACTGTGATAATTGCGCATACAATACCCGGAAAGGGTGTAGAATTTATGCAGTATAAATTTACCTGGCACGGAAAGGCTCCTAACAAGACTGAAGAGTTAGCTGCGCTGAAGCAGCTTAGAAGCCTGGAAGGCCGAATCGGAAGCGAATAGGACGACTTTGTCGTCTATTTATTACAATATGAGTAAGAAACCACAAATTTTATACATCAGTTTACTTCCTGTTGTCCTGCTCGTTGTTCTCGCGCTGGGTGCAGGTTACTTTCTGATGAAAGATGATTTAAAGTTGCCAAGTTTTTCCAAAGAACCCGAAGTCCGCAGACTTGAAGGATTCCCCACAATTATATATACGGATCAGGAAATAGATAAACAGAGGGAAGTAATCAAAGATCAAGAAAGCCTTGAAAAGTTCCTGAAAACGGCCGATCCTACCGGAAATCTCGCTTTGGGTGAAAAGATCAACTTTGAAAAGGAGTACTTACTTGGAGTTACCTCTCCTACACAGGATGAAGCCGGTCATGAGATAAAGGTTAAAAAACTTTATGAGGATAAAAAAGAAGGTTCATTACTGGTTTCAATCAGACAAACCGATAATCCTGAAAGCTGCGAGGTGGTCTTACAGAAAAATGTAGCAGTCGATTTAGTTGCGATATCCAAAACCGACTACAACATTGAGTTTGAAGTAGTCAAAGAACCTAATGCCGAGTGTCTATGATAAAGATAAAAAATCCCTGCGTGACGGCTTTGGAGAAGCAATATTAGAACTGGGTGAGAATAACCCTGATGTTGTCGTATTAACCGCTGATCTTTCGGAATCCACACGTGTACAAGAGTTCGAAAAAAAATACCCTCAAAGATTTGTACAAGTAGGCGTTGCAGAACAAAACCTGGCCGGCATTGCTGCAGGTTTGGCTATTAGCGGAAAAATACCATTTATGACTTCATTTGGTATTTTCAGCCCTGGAGGTAATTGGCTTCAAGTCAGAACATCTATCTGCTACTCCAACGCAAATGTAAAAATCATCGGATCGCACACCGGATTCTCGGCAGCCGGGGACGGAGCTACACACCAGGCTTTGGAAGACATTGCAATTACCCGCGTTCTGCCTAATTTAACCGTAGTTGTACCGTCAGATTTTAATGAAACAAAACAAGCTGTCATGGCTATTGCCGAACATAACGGGCCCGTATATTTGCGTCTTTCCAAGGAACCTACTTCTCGGGTAATTTCGGAAAGTCAAAAATTTGAGATTGGAACCGCCCAAGTATTAAGAGAAGGTAAAGATATCACTGTCATTTTTTGCGGTCCCATCGGAGCAGAAGTATTAAAAGCCACCGAAGAACTGAACTTAGACTGTGAAATAATTAACAGTTCCACTATAAAACCTTTGGACGAAAAAACTATTATCTCATCGGCAAGAAAAACTAATAATGTTATTACAGTGGAAGAACACCAGATTATCGGAGGACTGGGCGGGGCGGTCAGTGAGCTATTAGCTCAAAATTTTCCGGTTAAAGTCACGAGGATAGGAGTCAAAGATACATATGGAGAGTCCGGGGACTACTACGAACTATTAGACAAATACGAATTAAGCGCGCAACATATTAAAAAAGTAATCTTAACTGCCAATGGAAAAACAGATTGATCTACTAACAATAGGAGATGCCTGTATAGACTTGTTCATGAGAATTGGTGACGGGTCGGCACAGGAAGAAAATATTAAGGGAAACCCTGAAATATGTTTTATTCATGGAAGCAAAATACCCGTAGAAACTTTTGAAAGCTCCATCGCCGGAAACGCGGTAAATGTATCGGTAGGAACACAAAGGCTTGGGCTGAAAACGTTCGTATATTGCGAGCTTGGAGATGACCTTAATGCGGAAAAAGTTATTACACAATTGAACGAACATGGGGTGGCTACTGATTATTGTATAAAAAATGCCGGAACTCCGACCGATGTTCATCCAATAATAATTTATAAAGGTGAACGGACTATTTTTATATACCATGCTCCCAGACAATATAAAGTTCACAAATGGCCGGCACCGAAATGGTTATATTATTCTTCAATTGGGAGACACTTTGAAAAATTCCAGGAGGAACTGGTTAATTATCTAAAGAAAAACCCCAAAATAGGCGTAGTCTTTAATCCGGGAACATTTCATATTAAGGCGGGTATTAGCTCAATAGAAAACTTCCTGGAAATTAGTCATGTGCTCTTATTAAATAAGGAAGAGGCCGTAAGTATGACAGGCGAAGAGTCTTTGGAGAACCTGCATAAGAAACTACGGGAAAAAGGACCTAAACTTACGATCATAACCGACGGGAAAAAGGGTTCGAGTGCTTGGGATGGACATGAGTTTGTACAAATTCCTGCGTTTAAAAATAACCTCCCGATCACGGATAAAACCGGAGCCGGAGATGCCTATTCATCCGGTCTTATTTCCGCACTTTATTACAACAAGCCCTTAAAAGAGGCTATGCTTTGGGGTAGTATTAACTCAAGTAACGTAATCAGAAAAATCGGGGCAATTAACGGTTTGGTTGATAAAACCGGGATGGAAAGGTTCGTTGAACAAAAATGACCACAAGAGAACAGCTGGAAAAGGCGGGAAAAGAACGCTATGCTATCGGAGCATTTAATGCCGCCAATATTGAAACCCTTAAAGCCGTAATAAACGCAGCTACTAAACTCCGCTCGCCTGTAATCATCGAAGCATCAGAAGGTGAAGTTGAATATATAGGGAAAAAACAATTATCTGCTCTGGTTAGAATTTATAAGCTAAGTAACAATATTCCTATAACAGTCAATTTGGATCATGCTGCTTCCTTTGAAGCGTGCCGGGAAGCAATAGAATCCGGGTTTGACTACGTTCATATAGACGGAAGCAAGCTCCCATATGATGAAAATGTCCGAATTACCAAAGAGGTTGCCGACTACGCTCATAAACATAACGTCGTCGTTGAAGGAGAAATGGACCACATAGGGGGAAGTTCTGCCGACCATACAAATGAAGACCCGGAAAGTGTTCAGAAAAAGACTCGGTATACAAATCCGCAAAAGGCTCTTGATTTTGTTTCCAGTACGGGAATAGATGTTTTTGCTTCGTTCGTAGGAAATTTGCACGGACTTTACGCAGAAGAAATGCATCTAAAACTGGACCTTCTGGATGAGATAAAAAAGCTTCTGCCGGACACATTTCTGTCATTACACGGGGGTTCGGGTATATTTAATGATGATGTTAAAAAAGCTATTAAGACGGGCATTGTAAAAGTCAAT
>Ga0209541_10016670_pt1 | contig 10842 bp, 18 predicted proteins | sample RifCSPlowO2_01_FD_184027 | JGI IMG/M metagenome (GOLD analysis project Ga0209541, IMG submission 184027) | Groundwater microbial communities from Rifle, Colorado - Rifle CSP2_plank lowO2_0.1 (SPAdes) (version 2) | ecosystem: Environmental > Aquatic > Deep subsurface > Groundwater | place... | reverse complement strand
TATAGATTGTCATGCAGCATGGGAATGGGTACAGGAACATTAATAGTAGAATAAAAAATAGAATAAAGAGGGAAAAATATGAAAGAAATATTTAGTGCATTGGTTGTCATATTGTTTGTGTTAAGTTTAAGCATTAGTTTTGTTTTAGCTAATGAAGAAGAAACATTTGCAGCCGCAGAGGAAATAATAAAGCAAAAGATATCATGTGATAGTTTGACTGAAGACCAGTTGGAAACTCTCGGAGATTATTATATGGAGCAGATGCACCCAGGAGAGTTGCATGAGATTATGGATGAAAGAATGGGCGGAGAAGGTAGCGAGAGTTTAAGACAAATCCATATTAATATGGCAAGATCATTTTATTGCGGAGAGCGTGGAATGATGTCTGCAGGAATGATGAATATGATGATGGGAGGTAACATGATGGGAAATTATCCATCATATTATGGTTATGGCTATAATGGTTTTTGGAATATATTATGGTCAATCTTTTTAATGGGAGTAATTGCCTTAGTAATTTGGTTTATTTATAAACTCACCAAAAAAGGGAAAGAGTCTGAAACTCCAATTAATATTCTACAGAAAAGATTTGCTAAAGGAGAGATAAACAAAAAACAATTTGAGGAAATAAAAAAGGAAATGGAGGAATGATATTTATGGAAGAAAACAAAAATATTTGGATTTGGATTCTTGCAGCTATAGCGTTGTTCTTCCTGTCCGGCAGTTTTGGAATGGGAGGCTACGGCATGATGGGCTTTGGAATGGGCTTTGGATTTATTTTTATGTTGCTTTTCTGGGGGCTCGTTATTTGGCTCATAGTTACCTTAATCAATGCAAGCCAATCTAATAAGAATGGGTTAGATTCATTAACAATCTTAAAGAAAAGATATGCATCGGGAGAAATAACTAAAAAGGAATTTGAAAGCATGAAAAAAGAAATAAGGTAAGAAAATGACATACGATGCAAAAGAACATTGGGAGAATATTTATCAAACAAAAAAATCTGATGAAATAAGTTGGTTTCAGGAAAAACCCCATACATCACTCAATCTTATAGCTGAAACAGATTTGGATAAAGATAGCAGAATTATTGATATTGGCGCAGGAGATTCAAGACTTGTGGATAATCTTCTGGTTCTCGGTTTCAGAAACATAACTGTGTTGGATATTTCTTCAACTGCATTAAATAGGACAAAGAAAAGATTGAGGAATAAAGCCAATAGTGTTAAATGGATAGTATCTGATTTAATGGAATTTGAAACAAACAATAGATATGGTCTTTGGCATGACCGTGCCGTTCTTCATTTCTTAACAGAGGAAGAGGAGATTAATAGATATGTAGAAAAAGTAAAGCAATTATTAAAACCGAACGGTTACTTAATTGTTTCAACATTCTCACTTAAAGGACCTAAGAAATGTAGTGGATTAGATATTAAACAGCACTCCAAGGATTCTATGAAGAAAATATTTAGTGGTTTTGAGCACATAAAGAGCTTTGAAGAGGAACATTTAACTCCTTGGGGGGATAGTCAAATATTCATATATGGTCTGTTCAAAAAAGGAGGTAATAAAAGATGAAAGTAGAAGATTTCGCTTACATTATTGAAACTAAAAAAAACTTTGATGATGCAGTCGTTTCTGTATTAAAAGCTGTTGAACAGAAAGGTTGGGCTTTATTTCAGATTTATGATATAAAGGAAAGATTGGCTGCTAAAGGATTTAGCCAAAAACCATTAAAAATAATCGAAATCTGTTCTGGAAAGTATGCTAACCAATTCTTAAATAAAAATAGATTAATCTCTCTGTGCATGCCATGTAAAATTAATGTCCTTGAGGAAAATGGAAAGGTAAAGATTGCGGGAATGAAGCCGACTATGATCTCGCAGTTTTTTCCGGAAGTTTCTCAAAAGGAAGCAGAAGAAGCAGAAAATGACGTCAAGGAAATTATTAATAATGCAAAATGAACAATCTTTAAAAATAAGGAGGTAAAAATGGAAAAATTAAACCCAAAAAAAGTGTCATTAAGTTTAGCAGCAACTTCAGGAATAGTCTCTGCTGCATGCGCTTTGTTGATAGCAGTTGCCCCGCAGTTTACAGTAAATCTATTTGGAGAGATCTTTCATGGAATAGACCTGTCAAAGATCCAAAAAACTATGACAGTTGGCAGCGCCATCTTCGGCATAGTAGAGGTTATTATCCTCGCTCTAATTACCGGTTGGCTATTCGCAAAAGTCTACAATGCATTTAAATGACAGTATCTATATAAGAGATAACTAAAATGAAGAAATTAAAATTAATAATCGAAGGAATGCACTGTGCATCATGCGCGTCAAACATAGAAAAAACTAAGAAAAAATAGAGAGTTTTGTGATTAAGTAATGAAAATTAAAAAAACAAAAGTCAAGGACAACTTTATTCAAGTTACCGAGTCAGAAAAAAAATTTAGAATAACTCTCGTAGTATCTGCTTTTGTGCTGTTCTCTATTGTTTTATTTGCATTTATATATCTTAGTACAACTCCAGAAGCTACAGCAACAATGTTATTGTCTTTTTTTGGGGGAATATCAAACATAGTTCTTCCTTGTACATTGCCATTAGTATTTATCATAGTGCCTCTTGCAATGGTGGCTGGAGGAAGAAGAGGAATTTGGATGTCGATACTATTTGGTTTAGGTTTAATAATCACTTTAGCATTATATGGTGCTGTTGTTGGGGTTTTAGGGCAGTTTCTGGGGTTGGATAATGCAACAAGAATAATGTATTCATTAGCCGGATTGGCATCTCTAATCTTTGGTTTAATAGAACTTAAACTTATCAATTTCCAATTGTCAAGTTACACAAGAATGCCCAAATTCATAGAAAAACAAGGAGATTATATAAAAGTTTTTTTCTTGGGTTTGCTATTGGGAAATGCTGGAGTGGGATGCCCAAATCCAATAACATATATTGTTTTGACATTTGCAGCAACAACAGGAGATTGGTTCAGAGGATCATTATTGATGGCAATGAATGGTTTAGGAAGAATGATACCATTGCTTTTACTTACAGTACTTGGATTATTGGGGATTAATTCTATCAGCTGGCTTACAAAAAGAACAGAAAAAATAACTAAGTTTACAGCATGGACGCTTGTTGTTTTAGGATCGTTCATCTTGCTTAATGGAGTTTTTGGGCACTTATGGTATGAGGGGGGCTTATTCCATGAAGGATTAAATGCAGCATTTATGGCCGCAGGTGGGAAAATGATTGGAGAGGCTGATATAGAAATAGAAGAGATAGAAGGGCCGGTGGCGTTCTCAGAATATGGTGCATTAATAAATTTATTGCTTACAACTCTGCCTGTCTTTTGGTACTGGCGCAAATATCCAAAAAACAGAAGGGGAGTGTTAATAATACTGCTCATAATTGTGCTATGGGATATATTACTATTTAATTTTGGCCTTGATGCCATGAAATGGTTGGAATTGAAATGAGCGAAATAACAATAACAAAATGGAAACTTGCTTTGGGAGTGATATTTGTTTTCCTGGCAGGATTTCTGCTAGGCAGAGCATTTAGCTAGGGGATAGAGACAATGAATTTATGGCAAAAGATTAAAGACAATCATTGGGCATTGATGATACTCACCTGCATCCTTCCCTTTGCTGCTCTGGCAATATTAATTTTCGTATTTGATATACGATCCATCTGGCTTACATGGGTAGCGATAGCAATCTGCTTAGGCAGTCATATATGGATGATGAAATCTATGCATAAACATGATGCAAAAGGAGGTAGTTTCATTGAGCAATAACCATAAAAGAGCGATAACCATAGTCATATTTGTCGTAGCAACATTCCTTATGTTGCTCGTAATGCACCCTACATGGTTTAGTTAGAATTTAAATTGCAATGTTTCAGCAAAAAGGAGGTAATGAATAATGGCAAAAGATTTAGTATGTGGGATGGAAGTAAATGAAAAGAAGGCTGCGAAACTGAAATATAAGGGCAAAACATATTACTTTTGCAATCCAACTTGTAAATGGGCCTTTAAGGAAAATCCAAAACAATTTGTGAAGGGATAAATATGGAACAAAGGGGATATGATGTAATCATCGTCGGAGCAGGACCTGCAGGAGCACAATGTGCTAGATATTTGTCAGAAAATTCAGATTATTCTATACTCCTTCTAGACAAAACTCAAGAAATTGGACAGCCAAAAAAATCCACAGCAGGAACTGTAATAGAGACCATGGAGAAATTTAATTTGCCGAAAAAGCTTATTATGCAAAAAATTAATTCTGTGATCTTAGAAGGTCCTTCACAGGAAACAGAAGTTTCAGTACAAGGTTGTGTTCTTGAATTTGGGGGATTAAAGAAATTTCTCGTAAGAGAAGCAGTTCATAATGGTGTTAAAGTAGAGATAGGTGCAACAGTATCTAAACCCATCCTAAAAAAAGGAGAAATAGTTGGAGTAGGATACCAGGATTTTGAGGGGATTAATACTGCGAAAGCAAAAATTATCATTGATGCAACTGGACCAGAAGCAGTGTTAACAACTTTATTAGGTTTAAGAAAATTAAATCCAAAAAATCATTGGATAGGTATGGAATTTGAAATGGAAAATTTAAATTTGAAGCATAATAACTCTATGTTGATAAAGCTAGATAACGATTATGCCCCTGGAGGTTATTCCTGGATTTTTTCAGCTGGGAGAAATTATGCTAAAGTTGGAAATTGTTGGAATAATGAATTTTTTAAGAAAAAAGGTGGAAAGGGACCGCAATTGTCTTATCTTAAAAAATGGATAAAGTCTGATGAAAGATTAAAGAATGGTATCCCCTTGGAGATGCACGCAGGAGATGCTAATTTTGATTCGTCTATTAGAAAGAAAAGCACCTCCAACTTTATGGCAATAGGAGATACAATTTGCAGTATCAACCCTTTGTTTGGTGAAGGTATTAGGCCAGGTATGTACTCAGCAATATTTGCGGCAGAAACAGCAATTGAAGCTTTAAAGAAAAACAATACTTCTGCAAAACAATTAAGTAATTACGATAGAAAATGGCAACAAAATATTGGAAAAAACCGTAAATTGATGCATTCTATCAGCAATCGGCTATATAACTTTTCTAATACTAAATACGATAAACTTGTAAAAAATTTTAGAAAATTGGACAATGTAGCAATAAATAGGATTATTTATTATAAATTTACTTTAAACGATATAAGAAAGGTTTTCCCAATTTAAGATAATGAAAAAATATAAACTGATATATAATAGAAACTTCTGTATTGGCGCTGCATCATGTGAGTCGGTCTTTCCAGAATGTTTTAGAATATCTAATGATGGGAAAGCTAATCTTATTGGAGGAAAAAAAGTTTCGCCTGGAATTTTCGAATTAGAGATAGATGATGCAAAAAAGGAAAAAGCAGAACAAGCAGTGGAAGGTTGTCCGGTTGCTTCTATAAAATTAAAGGAAGTATTAAAAAGGAGAAAATGAAGAAGTTAATTTTAAAAATAAAAAAGGAAAAGTGTAAAGACACATGTCCAATTCCTGTAAATCTAATCCCAACTGTGGAAAAGGGGATTAAAAAAATTAGTTATGATAAGAAGACTGAAATAGCGGAGATTCTATATGATGAAAAATTACTTTCTGAAAAACAAGTTATAAGTAAAATTAAAAAAATAGGCTACAAGGTGAAATATGGTAAACAAAACAGAATGCTCTAACTGCGGAAAAAAGTGCGGCTTAAAAGGAACAATATATAAAATCAAACACAAAGGTAAGCTCTATTGCTTCTGCTCAAAAAGATGCAAGGATAAGTTTCAGAAAAAACAGTTTGGTGAAATAATTTATTAATTATATTCGTGGAGGTAAAAAATGGTTAAAGTAGAAATTTTAACAACACCAGGATGTGGTAGCTGTGCAAAAGTTGAGAAGACGTTGAATGAGATGAAGGTGAAGTATAAAATTATAGATATAACTAAGAATCCAAAAATCCTAGAAAAATATAGTGTCATATCTTCCCCGGGAATTGTAATAAATGGGAAGTTGGAATTTAGTGGAGTTCCAAGCAAGAAAGAATTAAAAGCTAAGCTGGATATTAAATGAAGTCTACAACGCATTTAAATAGACGCTATCTATATAATGAGGTAGTTAAAATGAAGAAATTGAAATTAATAATTGAGGGAATGCATTGCGCTTCATGCGCATCGAATATAGAAAGAAGCCTAAAAAAAGTTTCTGGAGTAAAAGAGGCTTCAGTCAGTTTAATGTTGAAAAAAGGAATAGTAGAAGCAGAAGACTCTGTTTCAGAAGATGAATTAAAAAAAGCTGTTGCAAAAGCTGGTTATAAAGTTACAAGGATAGAATAATGAAGCACAACCACAACCATCACCACGAAGAGCCTGTAGAAGATGCAGAAATAAGGAGCTGGAAAAATAAATTAATTTGGAGCTGGGTTTTTGCAGTCCCGATAGCATTTTTAATGTTGTCTGAAAGGCTTTTTGGTTTTTCATTAATTGAAGCGCCTTATTCTATAATAACAATATTAATCTTAGGGTTTCCAGTGGTTTTTATATTCGGATGGGACACAGTAAAAGGCGGCATTAGAGGATTATTTACATTTTATTTTAACATGGATTCTCTTATTGCCCTAGGAACAGTTATTGCTTACCTCACAGGTATTTTTTATTTTACTGAAATCGTTCAAGATTATTCTGGCGTTGCTGCAATGATTATGGCGTTTTTCACAACAGGAAAATATGTTGAGGCAAAAGCGCGAGGCAGGGCAAGCCAAGAGATCAAAAAGCTTCTTGAGTTAGGAGCAAAAAAAGCAGTAGTAATTCGTCATGGAAAAGAAATTGAAATTCCAATTGAAGAAATCAAACTTAATGATGTGATGATTATAAAGCCGGGAGAAAAAATACCAACAGATGGTATTGTAATTAGAGGGGGAAGTGCAGTTGACGAGTCAATGGTCACTGGAGAAAGTTTGCCAGTAGAAAAAATAAAAGGAAGCAACGTTATCGGTGCAACAATAAATCAAGACGGAATCTTATATGTAAAAGCAACAAAAATTGGAAAAGATACTTTCTTAGCGCATATTATAGAATTAGTTGAAGAGGCGCAAGGAACAAAAATTCCAATACAAAAACTTGCAGATAAAATAACCTCAATTTTTGTGCCTGTAATTTTAACATTAGCAGTTTTGACTTTCTTAGGCTGGTTCTTTTATTCAGGAGATTTAAGCAGGACTATTGGAGTGGCAGTAGCAGTATTAGTTATTGCCTGTCCTTGTGCTTTAGGATTAGCAACACCAACAGCATTAATGGTTGGATCTGGAATGGGCGCTCAAAGAGGGATATTAATTAGAAAGGGAGAAGCAATTCAGACAATGAGAGAGATTAAAACAGTCGTCTTTGACAAAACAGGGACGATAACAAAAGGCAAGCCTGAAGTCACAGATATAAAATCAATTAGTAGTATAAAAGAAAAAGAATTGTTAAATCTAGCAGCCAGTCTCGAAAAATTATCAGAGCATCCGATAGCAAAGGCAATTGTTAACAAAGCCGATCTGAAGAGTTATAAAAAAGTAACTGCATTTAAAGTTTTAAGGGGGAGGGGTGTTGAAGGCAAAATAGGAAAAGACATAATCCTTATTGGAAATCAAACTTTGATGAAGGAAAGAAAAATTGATTTAGGTAGCTTTGTTCGATCTATAGAGGGATTTGAAGAAGATGGGAAGACAACTATGGTCATTACCCAAAATAAAAAAATACTTGGGGCAATTGCAGTAGCAGATTCAGTAAAAGAAGACTCAAAAGAAGCTATTAAAAAATTAAACAAGCAAGGCTATAGGACAGTTATGATTACTGGGGATAATGAAAGAACAGCAAAAGCAATAGCAAAAGAAGTTGGTATTAAAGAGGTAATTGCAAATGTCTTGCCGGAGGATAAATCAAAAAAAGTTGAAGAGTTGCAAAAATCAGGAATGGTTGCTTTCATCGGCGACGGAATAAATGATGCCCCGGCTTTAAAGCAATCAAATGTTGGAATCGCAATCGGCACAGGAACAGATATAGCAATTGAAGCCGGAGATATAGTTTTAGCAAAAGGATCTCTCGAGGGCGTTGTTCAATCAATAAATCTCTCAAAAGCAACTTTCAGAAAAATAAAGCAGAATCTTTTTTGGGCTTTTGCATACAATGTTGTCGCAATTCCATTGGCGATAGGAGGAGTTTTACATCCTGTTGTGGCAGAGATAGCGATGGCTCTATCTTCTATTACGGTTGTATCGAATGCAAACCTGTTAAGAAGATCTAAAATTTAGTTAATTAAAAATTCAATTCTAAAAGCGATTTTAGGAAACTTTTTATATTTATCTTCCAATCATTATCTTATGAATAATAAAAAATTAGGGATTGTATTTCTTATAATAAGTGTTATAGTCTCGTTCATCCTAATTTATATTATAATGAATTTAAATACGGAATCAAGAGAATTAGGATGCTTTGATAATGAAGGCTGTTTGGAGATAGAATCCACATTTAATATAACCCATATCGCCTTTGGAACTATCGGATTTATTCTCGCACTTGGTATTTATTTGATATTCTTTTCCAAAAGCGAGGAAGAGATTCTAAAGCAGCTAAAAGAGAATAAAGAAACAAGCTTAAAAGAAGAAAAATTTAATTTGGTTTTAAAAGGACTTGATAATTATGAAAAGAAAGTTATGAAATCTGTTAAAGAACAGGATGGAATAACGCAGAATACATTGAGAATAAGAACAGACATGTCAAAGGCTAAGTTAAGTTATGTATTGCAGGATTTAGAAGAAAGGGGATTAATAAAAAGGGTAAAAAAAGGAAAAACCTTGGCAGTATTTCTTAAAGAAAACCTATGAAATGCCTTTATGAACGATATTGCTTTAAAATTTTAATGAATAAAGCCTTTTACGCCCCATCGTTCACAAGATTAAATATATATAAAAGTCCGCTAACCATATAATCATATAAATTTTAGAGGTGAAATTTATGAATGAAAATATAACTTTAAAAAGATCTACTTTGTGGAAAATCAGCACTTTTGTTTTTGCAGCTTTATTTGTAATATCAATATTTACAGGGGGTTTTCGCAGTTCTGGTAATGGAACAATAACTGGAGGAGGTGGAGGTGTTCGAGAGCTTCCGAGCATACCAACAGGAATTGCAAGTGTAAGTGCTGAAGACTATGTCGACGACGATCCATTTATAGGAAACAAAAATGCCCCAATTACAATGATAGAGTTTTCAGATTTTCAATGCCCTTTTTGCAAGAGATTTAGGGAACAGACATTTGACCAGTTAAAAGCGCAATACATAGATACAGGAAAAGTGAAATTTGTTTACAGAGATTTTCCATTACATAGCATTCATCCAATGGCAGGAAAAGCAGCTGAAGCAGGAGAGTGCGCAGATGATCAGGGAAAATTCTGGGAATATCATGATAAAATATTTGAAGGGCAGTCAGTTTGGGCAAGCTCAGGAGTTTCAGTATTTAAGCAGTATGCACAAGAACTTGGATTAGATTCTAAAAAGTTTAACGACTGCTTGGATTCAGGAAAATATAAAAACGAAGTAGAAAAAGATCTTAGCGACGCTACAAAAACAGGTGGTCAAGGGACTCCCTATTTTCTAATCGGTAATCAGCCAGTTTCAGGGGCTCAGCCTTTCTCAGCATTCCAGCAAGCAATAGAATCCCAGCTTTAAGATGGAGGAGATTATGAGAATATAAAAAATAGAAAAACAGGTTTTATTTTAATTATAAAAGCAAAGTATTAAAACAAAAAAATAGAATGATAATAAATATGACAAGAGTTGAGAAAATAAAGAATGCGACATTGAAGAAACCTTATATTTATTCATTCATCCTGATTTTCATAATCTACCTAATTACTAATGTAATAATTAACAAAATTTATATAACCGCACCGTTATTATTTACCTACAATCTAAAAATAATTATTCCATACATTATATTAACACTATTGACTGCTTTATTAGTAGCAACGAATGTAAATCTAATTTATATAAAATTCAAAGAATTAAAGAGTGTAAATAAAACATCTAGTTTAGGTTTTATGGGAATCTTTGGAGGTCTTTTAGGAGGAGCTTGCCCTAGCTGCTTTGTTGGATTATTTCCGGCATTTCTAGGATTATTTGGTGTTACAGCCTCATTAAGTAGCTTGCCATTTTTTGGATTGGAAATTCTTTTAGGATCAGTAATCTTATTGACGATATCTTTATATTTCCTGACGAATTCAAATGTGTGTAGGATAAAACTTAAATAGTATTACAATTTAATACTGCAATTAGCAAAATATGGCGATAAGATGAAGAAAATTATTTTTTACTTGGGCTTGATTGCATTAATCTTCTTAGTCGGATGCTCACACACAGATAAATCAAATACAAGTCCAGATGTTTCTAGCAGAGTTCCAGCACCAGGATTCGAAGGCATTGAAGAAGCGATTGTAAATGAAGAAGGAAATACCGGGAATGTAAAGGAAATTTCAATAACAGCAAGGCAATGGGGGTTTGATCCCAATCCAATTGTGGTAAACAAAGGCGATAATATAAAATTAAATATTAAAAGCATTGATGTAACACACGGGTTCTCTCTTCCTGATTTTGGTATCAATTCAAAACTAAATCCTGGGCAAACTACAACCGTGGAGTTTACAGCTGATAAAACAGGAACATTTACCTTCTTTTGCTCAGTACAATGCGGAGAAGGGCATAGCAATATGAAAGGAACACTAATTGTAAATGGATAAAAAAATAACTAAAAATATTCCTTTCTTAATATTAAGAATTGG
>Ga0209541_10016668_pt1 | contig 10845 bp, 14 predicted proteins | sample RifCSPlowO2_01_FD_184027 | JGI IMG/M metagenome (GOLD analysis project Ga0209541, IMG submission 184027) | Groundwater microbial communities from Rifle, Colorado - Rifle CSP2_plank lowO2_0.1 (SPAdes) (version 2) | ecosystem: Environmental > Aquatic > Deep subsurface > Groundwater | place... | reverse complement strand
CTTGCTTTAACATTTTCATCACCTCCTCTCCTAAAAGATAATGAAAAGTCTAGGACAATTGAGATGACGTTTTAAAGAGACAACTCAGAAGACGCGTAACATTCTCCCAAATAAACCTTGCCCGAAAATCCTCAATGTGATAATATTGAATATACTATGAAAACATATACATTTAGAACCATTATTGAGCCTGACGAAAAGGGATATCATGGATTTGCTCCTCTTCTTAAAGGCGTTCACACTGCTGGAAAAACAATTGAAGAAACAAAGAAAAATCTGGAAGAAGCAATTCAGTGTCATCTGGAAGGATTGGCAAAAGATCATATCTTGCCTCCGCTTGAGCAAAACGCCGTAGAAGCCATTCAGACATTTACTATAAATGCCTAAACTGCCTGTAGTTAAAGCTCGAAAACTCTTTCAAGCTCTTAAGAAACTTGGATTTTACAAACACCACCAAGTCGGAAGTCACATTCAGATGAAAAATGCTGATGGCAGACGGACAACAATTCCTTATCATCCCAGCCAAGAAATAAGAAGAGGAACATTGAAAGCAATTATTGACGACCTAGATATGACCGTAGAAGAATTTATTAAAGCGCTCAAAAACTAGCGGTCTCTAAAAATTTTCCCTTGCTTGACAAGGGTTAAAATTATCCTCTGAATATTTTTCTCTTGTCCAAAGGATTTTGATGTGATAGGATTTAATAATAAATGGTCATTAATATCTGCAACCGCATTATTGAATATTCTTTCTATGGCATTTTTCTTTTAGTTCCTTTGGCTTTTACAAGCGCTACTTCCGAGCTTTTTGAACTCAATAAAATGTGGCTTACCTGGGGACTAACTATCATTATTGGCGCGGCTTGGTTTAGCAAAATGATTCTCCAAAAGAGGATTATTTTTCAGAGAACCCCACTTGATATTCCAATCGGACTTTTTTTTCTCTCTCAAATTATCTCAACTATTTTTTCTTTAGATTTTCATGTTTCTTTATGGGGTTACTACTCCCGTTTTAACGGCGGCCTCTTGTCAATTATTTCTTATATCTTTTTATATTACTCATTTTTAAGTAACTTCCAAACAAATGCGATAGTAATAGTTAAAAAATCTTTGTTTTTGAGCCTTGTTTCCGGCTTAATCGTTGCCCTCTGGGGTCTCCCCTCTCATTTCGGATATGACCCGACATGTTTTCTTTTCAGAGGCACTTTTGATGTTAGCTGCTGGACAGCGGATTTCATGCCAAAAGTCAGAATTTTTTCAACCATGGGCCAACCCGCATGGCTCGCCGCCTACCTCGCTATTCTTATTCCTATATCTATTGTTTTCTTCATAAATAGTCTAAAATCAAACTCATCAGTCTCCCAAGTCCAGAATCATGAATCAGGAATCATGAATTATGTATTAAGCAGAAGATTTGTCCATAATTCTTTATTCATAATTCTTGCTTCATTATTTTACATTGATCTTCTTTACACCCGCGCGCGGGCGGGAATTTTGGGAATATGGCTTACCCTTGCACTTTTCTTCATAGCCTATTTTTGGATTGAAAGAAAAAAAATAAAAAATTCATTCATCATCCATCATTCATCATTCATCATTAGCATCTTCTTGCTCATCACTTTTCTCATCGGAACTCCCTTTGGCCAGCTCAACAAATTTACTCTTGAAGGTATAGAAAACTCTTTTCAAAAGAAAGAAGCCCCAAAAATACCGCAAAAACAAGCCGAATCAGGAGGACCCGTCCGCCTCGTAAGTGAGAGCGTTGCGGGCGGGACCGAATCCGCAGATATAAGGCGCTATGTTTGGGCAGGAGCAATAAATGCGTGGAAAGCCAATCCCCTTTTTGGCACAGGAGTTGAAACATTCGCTTTTGCTTATTATAAATACAAGCCTGTTGGGCAAAACTTAACCTCCGAATGGAATTTTTTGTACAATAAAGCGCACAACGAATACCTAAACTACCTAGCAACAACCGGCATTGTTGGTTTAGGAAGCTATTCATTAATGATCGGCTATTTTCTTTTTCTTGCTTTCAAGAAAATTTCTAAATCCGAATTTCTAATTTCTAATCAAATCCCAAATTCGAAATTCCAACCCATTCGACAAACTCAGGGTCCTGAGTCTACCGAAGGATTAGGTCAATTAGAAATTAGGTCAATTAGAAATTTGTCTCTTGCTCTTATAGCTGGCTATATTCCCATTCTCGTTACTAACTTTTTCGGCTTTTCTGTTGTCATAACTAATATTTATTTATTCATGATTCCCGCTTTTGTTTTCGTCTTGACTGGGATGCTTCCGAAGAATGAATCAAGAATTAAGAATCAAGAATCAGGCAATTTATATCAATGGACTGTTATTTTTTTCATAATTCTTGCTTCTTTATTCATGCTCTCAAGTCTTTTTCGCTTCTGGCAGGCAGATGCGGCTTATGCTCTTGGATACAATCTGGACCGCGCAGGCGAATACCAACAGGCTTATCCAAATCTGCATAAAGCAGTGGAATTAAGAGCATCGGAACCGGTTTTCAAAGACGAGCTTTCAATAAATAACGCAATTATTGCATCTTCCCTATTAGCCCGGAAAGACGAAAAAACGCCGGCGCAAACAATCTCAACTGCCTCTGCCCTAGCCCAGGCAGCAATTAACGCAAGCAATGAGATAGTTTCGAAATACCAAAACAATACTGTTTTCTGGAAAACGCGGACAAAACTTTTTTATACTCTTTCGCAGGTTGATTCCCGCTATTTACCCAGGGCTATTGACGCAATTACAAAAGCTTACGCGCTTGCCCCAAATGATGCGAATGTTCTTTATAATCTTGGGGTTTTGCATGGACAGAATAACAATGCCGCAAAAGGCATTGAAGCTTTGGAAAAAACAATAAAACTTAAACCTAATTACAGAGATGCCTATTATGCCCTAGGACTTTTTTATAACGAGACGGGTCAAAAAGAAAAGGCAATTGCGCAAATGCAATATATCTTAAAATACTTAAACCCAAATGATTCCGCCACCCTGGAATCAATAAAAAGTTGGGAGAAATAAGCAACTTTAAACAGACTTTCTCTTCTGATATAATCTGGGAATAGTGTTAAATATTATTTCAGCTCCCAATCCTGTCCTATCTGAAGCTGCAAAACCAGTTGTGAAAATCAACGGTTTTATTTCCAAATTAATAAAAGACATGGAAAAAGCTCTGCTTGCCGCAAAGGATCCTATTGGCGTTGGTCTTGCCGCTCCCCAAGTTGGAGAATCTTTGAAAATATTTATTGCAAAACCAACTTTAAAATCCAAAATTCAAGTTTTCATAAATCCGAAAATAATTCAAACAACTAAAATTAGCCATTTAATTATTGACAGCGATCGCGTACAACAGCTAAATGCCTCTTCTACTGAAAGCTCCAAAGGATCCAAGCTTGAGGGCTGTCTTTCTCTTCCTAACATCTGGGGAAAAGTTAAACGCAACCCAACAATAACCCTTAACTACCAACTGCCAACTAATAACTACCAACTAATAGCCAAAACGAGAGCGTTTTCAGGTTTTATGGCGACCATTATCCAGCATGAAATGGATCATTTGCAGGGCATTCTTTTCCCAAAAAGAGTTCTGGAACAAAAAGGAACTCTTTACAAATCCAGCAAAAACGAAAAAAATGAGGACGAGTTTGAAGAAATAACAATATAAAATTAATCTAATTGACCTAATTAATCTAATTTCTAAATAATGACTAATAACTTAAATATAAAGAAATATGATCTAGAAGAAAGAACAGCTAAATTTGGTGAAGATTCAATTAAATTTTGCAAAAAAGTTCCAAGAGGGCCAATTACAGATCCGTTAATTAATCAGTTTATAAGATGTTCTACCAGTGTTGGAGCAAATTATTGTGAGGCAGATGATGCAGAAAGCAAGCTAGACTTTAGACATAAAATAGGAATTTGTAAAAAAGAGTCCCGAGAATCAAAGCATTTTATAAGAATGATCGTGGTTGCAGTTCCAGAGTTAAAAGAAGAAGCAAGAGTTTTATGGCAAGAGGCAAAGGAATTAAACTTGATTTTTAATTCAATGTATAAGAAGGTCAGTTGATTGGGATTTGGAAATTGGGGTTTGATTAGAATAATTAGAAATTAGAGTAATTAGAAATTTTTATGAATGTTGTTTTTTTTGGCTCATCATCTTATGTCATTCCGATCCTTGAAGTTTTGCGCAAAAACTTTGATTTAGCTTTGGTTTTGACCACGGAAAAAAATCCAGCCGATGCTGTTTCAACCTATTGCATTAAAAACAAAATTCCCTATCTCTCCGTCCCCACTCTTTCCGATCTAAATCTTCAATCTTCAATCTTCAATCTTCAATCTTCCGTTGCGGTTCTTGCAGACTTTGGTTTAATTATCCCAACAAGCGTTTTAAACTTTTTTCTTCATGGAATAGTAAATATTCATCCCTCCCTTCTCCCAAAATATCGCGGACCAACACCGGTACAAACAGCGATTTTAAACGGAGAAAAAATTACAGGAGTAAGCATTATAAAACTTGATGAGGAAATCGATCATGGGCCAATTCTGGGACAGGAGAAAGAAGAGATTTTGGATACCGATACTGCCGAATCTTTATATAAAAAGCTCTTTGAAAAAGGAGCAAATTTATTACTCAAAGTTCTGAATTCATACTTAAAAGACGAACTTAAACCTATCGCCCAAAATCATGCTGATGCAACTTTTACACAACACCTCACCCGCCAGGATGGATACGTTGACATTTCGAAATTCGAAACTCGAAATTCGAAATTCGAGTTGGAAAGGAAAATTCGCGCATATTTTCCATGGCCGGGAACGTGGTCGAAACTTCGACTTGCGAATTGCGACGTGCGAATTAAGTTCTTGCCCGATCAAAAACTTCAAGTCGAGGGAAAAAAACCAATGTCCTACAAAGATTTCGCCAACGGGTATCCGGATGAAGCGAAAAATCTACAATTCATATCCGGGCTTGACAAAGTAAACAACGAATCCCTGCGCTCGCCTACTTAAGTCTTCCAAACCCTTTGTCTCTTTGGGGCAGGCCTTTGAAAATGGCATGATCTTACCCCTCTTTGAATCTCTTACCATCCAATGACTTAAGGTGTCAAATTTGGCAATATCGTCTGCCCAAAAAACCCTCTCACTTGAAACCCCCTCTTTTTTCAAACTTTTCACTACTTCCCCCATAGTCTTTCCCTTAACAAATCCTACTTTCTCATAGATTTCCTTGTGGTTAAAACGCATATGCGGATACAATTTAACCCTCATCTCAATATCTGTCATTCTTAGAAAATCGTCAACTCCTAAAGCTCCTTCATCCATCATAACTTTGACAGTCTTTCTTACCACAGCTTGAAAGTTTAATCTTTGAGGATTCAGATAAAAATGCGCGAACATAATTGCTCTTACACGCAGAAAAAGAGCCATCTTGCGGGAATCTTCAAAATAAACATTGTCACTTTGCGGATCAATCTTAACCTCGCGAAAAATGTCAAATAATTTAGGGTTGTTCTCGAAGATATCAACCAGTTCGTTCATGGGATTACCATCGCTTTTCGAAGATGCTTTTCTTTTGTGTCTTAACACTGCCGATGACACAGAGGAATCGCAAGCAGTATAAGCCAATCTATCCGCAATCTTAAGCAATGTTCCCAGAGAACCACCTTTTCCTTTTACTATCTCAAGAATTTTTGCATAATCAGGAGTATAATTGTTGCTGAAAGCATCCAGTCTGCTTTTATCAAGCGTTTTTATATATAACGGAAGATTTTCAGCTTCATCAAGCCCTTTCAGATCAAGACCGCTAATCAGATCCGAAAAAGGAGTAATTGCAGCATCATGCAGTAATCCTCCAATAATTCCTGTTGCAATATCTCTTTCTGCACAATGATTATTTCTTAGCATTAATTCAAGAATAATGCCTGTCGTCAGGCAATGATCCCATCGCGTAGTTGATGAAAAAGCCCTTGATTGAAGGTTAATGAAGTCAGGCAGCGCTAGTTCTTCTTCCGAGAAAGCTATCTCTCCAACCTGCGCTATACGGCTAATTCGCTCTAACCCAAAAGCCCTGTAAGAATCGGCATAGACATCTCCTGTTGCAATAATTCCTTCAGGACCAAGAGAGCTGTGAGGAAACCATGTAGCTAAAATGATGCCCTGATCTTCAAGAAATTTGATTTTTTCAGCCGACAATTGATTCCTTAATTTCAAATTATGTCCCAATAAGCTTCTCGTCAGATCAAACTCGAGAGGACTGGCATTTCCTTGTGTTTCGGCTTGAAGACCCATATGATTCTAGCGTCAGTAAGGTATTATACTCGAAAAGACCTATAATTTGCAAAGACTTTGGGGTGGTGGATTTACAGGCAAAAATATGTCATAATGTGACTATGAATAGAAAAGAAAAAGCAAAAATCCCTGAATTTTTGCGACCTTATTTTTGGGATGTAAAGTTCGAAGAACTGGAAGTCGAAAGAAACTCTTTTCTTATTATAAAACGGGTATTGGACAGGGGGAATCTTCACGACATTCGTTGGTTGGTAAAAACCTATGGCAAAGATGAAATAAAAAAAGTGGTAATGACTACGCGGGACTTAGCCCGGTCTACAGGAAATTTTTGGGCAGATATGCTGGGGCTTAACAAACATCAAATTCCATGTTTACAAAAACCTTACTCCCCGATACAATTCGGGCTATCCAGCTAATAAACAGCGTTGCCGAAATTAATAAAGCATACCTTGCCGGAGGAACTGCTTTGGCACTTCAGATCGGACACAGAATTTCTGTTGATCTTGATTTTTTTACAAAGCGTCAATTTAATGAAAAAGTGCTCGCTGCAAAACTTGGAGAGCTTCCGGAATTTATCCAAGCAGGTACTGCGCAATGGACAGTGTGGGGAAAAATCAGCAAGACAAAATTCAGCATGTTTTATTACAAATATCCCTTGCTTGAAAAGACAGTTCTATTCGAAGGTCTTCAATTGGCAAGTCTTGCCGACATTGCTGCTATGAAAATTCATGCTATTGAAGACAGAGGAACAAGACGGGATTTTATAGATGTTTATTTTCTTTCAAAAAAGTACGCGCTTGAAGAAATGCTTGATTTTTATCAAAAAAAATATGCTGTTTTGGAAGATCATTTCTATTCAATTTTCCGCTCATTGGATTATTTTGAGGATGCCGAGCAAGAGAAACAAATGCCGCAGATGCTGATTGATGTTTCTTGGGAAAAAGTCAAAGAATATTTTCGCAAAGAGACAAAAAAACTTACAGGAAAGAAACTGCTTGTTGTCTGAAATTAAACAGCAACTGAAGAAACTGTTGGGGCAACTTTAGGGACAATTTCTTTTTTGACCATTTTCTTTTTCAGCATTCTCAAGCACTTTACGCAAAGTCTTACTCGCTTTAAAGCCCCGTTAATCATAACGCGGGCGGGGTGAAGATTTGGCACGAAAATCCTGTTGGTTCTGTTTTTCGCATGGGACACATTGTGTCCGTACATTACGCCTTTTTTGCAATTTGCGCACTTCATTCCGCTAGACATAGAAAAACCTTTCAAAACATAGTATACTAAATTAGAGAAAAATTTACAAGAACTTTAGTATTACTCTCGGAAGAAAATCCGAAGCACTAAATTCGAAATTCGAAATAATTTCAAATGACAGAAATTAAAAATACAAAGCAATATGATCTAGAAGAACGCACCTTGGAATTTGCCAGAAGAACGAGAATCTTTGTCAAAATCCTACTAAGAACAATTAGCAATATAGAAGATGCGAAACAACTCGTTAGATCATCTGGCTCAGTTGGAGCAAACTATATCGAAGCAAACGAGGCGCTTAGCAAAAAAGATTTCGTTTTAAGATCTAAAATATGCAGAAAAGAAGCAAAAGAAAGTAAATATTGGTTATTGCTCGTAGATACAAACAGCAATATAAATTTAGATAAAGAACGCAAAGCATTAGTACAGGAAGCTGATGAGCTTACGAAAATTTTCGGAGCAATTATAAGAAAATCTGAATAGGTTTTGGAGCTTGAGACTTTAGTATTTTGTGTTTGTTTCGGATTTCGATATTCGATATTCGAATTTTAAATTATGGATATCATGTCTGCCATTATAACTCTTGTAATTTTAATTTTTTCAGCAATTTTGCATGAAATTGCCCACGGATTTGTGGCGGAACGGCTCGGCGACCCAACAGCCCGTCTTGCAGGAAGACTAACTCTTGACCCCAGAAAACATATTGATCCTATGATGAGCATTGCCCTGCCCCTTATTCTTTTAATCTCTGGTTCTCCCATAATAATAGGAGCAGCGAAGCCCGTTCCCGTAGATCCTTTTAATTTAAGGGACGGAAGAAAAGACATGGCGCTTGTTTCTTTGGCAGGACCTCTAACTAATGTCTTAATCGCAATTGCCGCCAGTCTCATTTTAAAAATTATTCCCAACTCTTCCGACTTAATACTTGAGAACATCGTCCGCCTTAACCTCCTTCTTGCAATTTTTAACCTTATTCCCATTCCCCCATTGGACGGATCCAAGATATTTGCTCTTGTTCTTCCTGAAAAACTCGCGAATGCTTTTCTATCTTTAGGGTCAATCGGAATTTTCATAATATTTTTCCTTCTTTTGTCAGGCGGAGAACTTTCTTTGGGAAGACTTATCTATTCTCTCCTTTCATTTTCAGAAAAATTGCTGGGATTGTAACAAAGCTATAATATTTTCCATTTAACATTTACCATCTATCATTGATTTTTCATTTTATAATTGATAAATTAAAGATATGGCGCAATCTTCTGTGATAACCTCTGAGATATTCTATAAACGGCTTCTAATTTTTGCTTCCAATTGTCAAGAATTAGTCGTTAACCTTCCTAAGAATACATGGAATTACGAATATAGCAGTCAGCTTATTCGATCGTCAGCTTCTCCTGGAGCAAACTACATTGAAGCTGTCGAAGCAGTTAGTCCTAAAGATTTTGCTCATCGCTTAAAGATTTGCAGAAAAGAAAGTAAAGAATCAATACATTGGCTAATGCTTATTAAGCATGAAAATAATAAAGTTCTAGATATCCAATTAAAAGCAGAAAAACTAATAAATGAAGCTCGTGAATTTGTCAAAATCTTTTCATCGTCTATATCTACCTCCGAAAGAAATCAGCAAATGAAAAAATAATTAAATAAATGTCAGATGAAAAATGAAAGATGATAAATAGAATCATTATTTTCTCTTGACTTTCTTTCCCAACTTTGTCATATTTAATTGAGATGAACTTTTTCCAAAAGTTTCGTGGTTTTGTCAGTATGTTTTGCCATCAAGCAAAAAGATGCTACAATAAACATATATGAAAATTGATTTGGAAAATATTAAAAAAAAAGCCTTACCCATCCTTAAGGAAGCGGGTGCTATCCGTTCTTCTTTCTTTGGCTCATATCTTCGCGGAGAAAATAGAAAAGATAGCGATATTGATATTTTAGTAGATTTACCTGAAGATAAAACCTTGCTTGAATTTGTAGGTTTGAAACTAAAACTAGAAGACGCGTTAGGTAAAAAAGTTGATTTAGTAGAATATTCTACTATAAAGCCCCTTCTTCAGAAATATATTCTTAAGAACCAGATGTCAATTTTATGAAACGAGACATAAGAGTATATCTGGATGATATTTTAGAAAGTATTGGGAAAATACAAAATTATACAGAAAATATAAGCGAAGAACAGTTTAAAAAAAATGATCAATTGCACGATGCAGTTTTAAGACGATTTGCAATTATCGGGGAAGCGATCAAACATGTTCCGGAAGATTTTAAAAAAGACCATCAGGAAATTCCATGGCGAGACATATCAGGAATGAGGGATGTTCTCATTCATGAATATTTTGGAGTAAGATTGGAACGAGTATGGAATACAATTAAAGATGACCTTCCGGAATTGAAAGAAAAGATAAAAAGATTACTAATAGTATGAACTTTTTCCAAAAGTTTCGTGATTTTCTTATTAACCCCTCCCACTCAAGAACATTAGGTTTGTTAGGAATCCTTACTTTTGTGGGGATAATCTCTCTGACAGTAATTGTCAGCCAGCAGCAGCAGCAAACCCGCCAACACGCTGCAGAGAAAGATTTTACTACCTGTTTTAACGAGAATACATCGCTTGACCCCACTCAAGACGAAATAAATAAAGCCATGGTATTGTGCGGAATACCCACTCCAGTTCCCGTTATAATTACGCCAATCTCCACCGCCTCCTCTGACTCCCCAACCTCAAAATCTTTAGCTAACTGCACGGTCACGGTATCAATTGATTCGAACAAGGCAGGGAGTGGCCCTTATGAGGTACACCTATACACTAAAATCGATAATACACCCACGTTCTTAAAAACAGAAAGTAATATCTCTTCGTCAAATTATTCGGTATCCGATCTTCTTCCAGGAGAATATGTGTTATATATTAACGGGCGGAAAGTAAAGACTAATGGGGCAACAACAACATATATATTACAGACTGTAGAGTCTGCTACGGCGGTCTGCCCCGTAGATACTCCTAAATGCTCTGTTAATCCAACCGGACATTGCGAGGTTTGCGCAAACTCGCAGGAAGCTCCTCCCCCATGCAGCGAGATTTACATACGCAACATAGCGCCTACTGACCAAGTTAATTGCGGACCAGGAACAGCAAGCATAATGCAATGTGATTTATTGCGGGGAATTGTCTGTAAAGATAGTTCAGGAGAAAAAAAATGTTCTTTTAGCAGTGCAAGCAATATACCTTCACCCACCCCTATTCCTCTTCCCACATCTTCTCCAACCCCTGTTCCCCCGACGCCGACG
>Ga0209541_10016667_pt1 | contig 10845 bp, 10 predicted proteins | sample RifCSPlowO2_01_FD_184027 | JGI IMG/M metagenome (GOLD analysis project Ga0209541, IMG submission 184027) | Groundwater microbial communities from Rifle, Colorado - Rifle CSP2_plank lowO2_0.1 (SPAdes) (version 2) | ecosystem: Environmental > Aquatic > Deep subsurface > Groundwater | place... | reverse complement strand
CGACCATATTGCCGCCTTCAGCAGAGCCTTTTTCTATACCTCTATATTTGTTGCTTGCAAGATTTATGTAATTCAATTCAATACCCTTGCTTGCTAATACAACAGCTTTCTGCTGGAGTATAGATGGGAAAAATAGTGTCTTCCACTTGCCAACCTCTTCTAAAATTTGCGCATCTGTATATTCTACGCCGTGTTTGGTTAATAAGTACTTTGCAAGCCCCCTCATAGCATAACTGTGTGCACATCCGCAGGCAGGCTCTCCATTATCAAATATTATTGCCCTTGCACCGCAGCAATATTCACAGGATATACCATTCTCCATTTTATACAATACATTTATGTATCTCTCCTTATCTGCACCTGACAATGTTATGCTCGTATCAAGATTGCCTAATTTTTTTATAGTAGCATCAGCCTTATTAGGATCTAAAGTAGAAACATCATCAAAACTTATTCCTAACTCAGAACCATAAATACCAGGGACTCCAGTTGGAATAACACTAGATGTTGTGCCTGCAATAGTATTGGCAGTAACACCTGTAGCACTTCTTTCTATTTGTCCAATTTGCGCCAACTGATAGGAATTAAAGATTACTACCAATAATGCAATAATCAATAAACCTAAATTTACCTTAAATAAAGTATCATCTTTGATCGATTTCATAAAAAGACTACACTAGAAACAGCTTATATAAATAACTACGAAACTAGTTTCATTTAAGAATAACTATATTTGTCATGCCTCTTCTCTTTCTTTCAATAACACCCTTACCAGCCATCTTATCCAAGATTCTTGTTATCCTTACTTTTGAAAACTCAGTCTCTTTTATTATATCACTTTGGTACAAAGAACCTTCATTTTTCTTTAATAAGTCATAAACTTTTTTCTCTTCTTCATCAAGCTTTGAAACATTAATCTCCTTAAATTCATTTCCTCCTTTCTTTACTGGCATGAGAATCATATAGATCCCACCACCTAGAATAATAAAGGCTATTCCAAATGCGATTAAAATTAACCATGAATTTGGACTTTCATGCGCAGGGCATTGTTTTATGTCTAAATCTGGATTTAAATGTGATATTTTACAAAGGAAATCTTCTTGCTTGTCAATATTTGCTTTTACAAAAGCAAGTATAAAGATAAGGATAATGGAAACTATTATCAATAAAGCGCCTATACTTTTTTGATTAGCTATATTCATGATAAAATAGCTTGTTTTTGGGTATTTAAATACTATTTTATAAGCCTATATTAAACATAAATTTTAAATATACTCTAATTCTCTGATTAAGAAAAGAGGTGAGTAAAATAGAGGCCTATAAGAATTATATCAATGGAAAGTGGGTTAGTTCTAATACTAAAAAGAATTTTACTAGCTTAAATCCTGCAAATGAGAATGTTTTGGGGAAGTTTCAGTTAAGCAATAAAAAAGATGTTGATATCGCTGTTAAGGCTGCTGAAAGCGCTTATGAAAAGTGGTCTTCTATGCCAGCTCCTGAAAGAGCAGAGATTTTATTTGAAGTTGCCAGGTTATTAAAAAAAGACAAGCAGAGATTGGGAAAAATAGTAACTATGGAGATGGGCAAAGTTCTAAAGGAAGCTTTAGGTGATGTTCAAGAGTCTATTGATATTTTTGAATACATGGCTGGAGAAGGAAGAAGATTATTCGGGCATACAACTCCATCTGAATTAAAGAACAAAGTAGCTTTCACAATTAGAATGCCTGTAGGCGTAGTTGGTCTTATAACTCCATGGAATTTTCCAACTGCAATTCCTTCATGGAAATTAGCTCCTGCACTAATATGCGGGAATACAGTTGTGTTCAAACCAAGTTCAGACACTCCTTTATGTGCTATAGAATTAGTTAAGATACTGGAAAAAGCAGGTGCTACTAAAGGTGTTATTAATTTAGTTACTGGAAGTGCAAGAGAGGTTGGAGAAGCCATAGTTAAGCACCCTAAAATTAGAGGAATTAGCTTCACAGGAAGCAAATTAACTGGAGAGTCTATTGTTAAGAATGCTGGACTAAAGAAAGTTGGATTAGAATTAGGAGGAAAGAATGCTATTATAGTGATGGATGATGCTGATATTGAGCTAGCTTTAGACGGAATAATATGGGGCGGTTTTGGAACAACTGGGCAAAGATGCACAGCTGCTTCTAGGGTTATTGTTGATAATAGTATTAAGGAAGAGTTAAATGATAAATTAATTTCTAAAGCTGAAAAGCTAAGATTAGGGGATGGGTTAAAGTCTTCAACTGATATTGGTCCTTTGATAAATAAAAATGCTGTTGAGAAAACCCATTATTATACCCAGGTTGGTAAAAAAGAAAAAGCTAAATTAGTGCTCGGAGGAGAACCAGTTAAAGGCAAAGGATTTTTTTACAAACCCACTATTTTTACTGATGTAAAAGAGAATATGAGGATTGCTAAGGAAGAAATCTTTGGCCCTACTGTTTCAATTTTAAGCGTTAAAGGCATTGATGAGGCTATCAAAGTTTGTAATAATATTGAATATGGATTAAGTAGTGCGGTATACACAAATAATATTAACAGAGCTTTTAAAGCAATTGAAAAAATTGAAGCTGGATTAACTTATATAAACTCAAGCACTACTGGAAGTGAAGTTCATCTGCCATTTGGCGGAGTTAAACATAGTGGACATGGAAGAGAAGCTGGTATAGAGGGAATACATGAGTTTTCAGAGACAAAAACTGTTTATATAGATTACTCTGGAAAGCTGCAAAAAGCCCAAGGTATAAAATAAGGAGGTAAAAATGTCAGATTATTACACACCTAGTGGAAATAGAAAAAGTAAAAAAGATAAGAAGAAAAAAAGACAAAATAGAGTTTACAAAAGAGGCGGATTTGGAAGAACTGGAGAGGCATAAATTGTTAAAAAATAAACTATGGAGATAAACATCAAAAGCAAATTACCTGGAGCTAAGTCAATAAGATTACTTTCTAGACTAAAAAAGCTTAACGGAAGCAATTCAGTTCCTTATCCTTTTATACATAGCAATGAAGGAAAGGGATGTTACTTTAAAGATATAGAAGGAAATACTTTTTTGGATTTTGCAGCACAGATATCTTCTAATCCCTTGGGCTATAATAATTCTAGTTTAGTTAATGTTGTTAATAGGTATAAGAATAGACATCCTGTTAAGTATGCTGGACAGGATTTTCCTGTTAAAGAGCATTTAGAATTGTTAGAAGAGCTGTTAAAAATAACTCCGAAAGGACTTGATGCTGCTTTTTTGGTTAATTCTGGTGCTGAAGCTGTTGAAAATGCTATGAAAATTTCAATAAGAGATAAGAAAGATGTGGAGCTTGGAGTTTGCTTCAGAGGAAGCTTCCATGGGCGTACTTTAGGAGCTTTAAGTTTTGTCACCTCAAAACAAATTTATATTAAAGGCTATGAATTGAAGATACCTAGCAGGGTATTATCCTTTAATGAAAATGCTAAAGATGAATTAATTAAAATGCTTAATGAGGAAGGAGCTGGCAAGATTGGATTTGTTATCATGGAGGCTGTGCAAGGAGAAGGAGGATATAATGTTGCTGATCCTAAGATGGTCAAAGACATTAGAAAGATAACAAAACAGTATAATATCCCTTTTATTTGCGATGAGGTACAATGTGGAATGGGTAGGACAGGTGAGTGGTGGGCTATTAATAATTATAATGTTAAGCCAGATGTGATGTCGGCTGCAAAAGCATTGCAGGTTGGTGCTACTATAGCAAATAAAAAAAGATTTCCAGATGAAGAAGGCGCTATTTCTTCTACATGGGGTGGCGGACATATAATTGATATGGCTTTAGGAATAGAAACTATTAGGACTATTAAAAGAGATAAGCTGTTGTTGAGAAATAAAAGAAATGGAGAATATATGAGAAAAAGACTAAAAGAAATAGAGGAGGATGTCCCTGTTATCAGTGATGTTAGGGGATTAGGATTAATGAGTGCTTTTGATTTAACAACAACTAGGTTAAGATATGATGTTGTGATAGAATGCTTTAAAAAAGGATTAATCTTATTGGGTTGTGGTGGAAAGGGAATAAGATTAATACCTCCTTATGTCGTTAGTAAAGATGAGATTGATGAAGCTTTTGAAGTGATGATTAAGAGTATTGATGTCTGTTCTGTTAAGGGTTTTAAACATAAAGAGAATATTTGTAAGTTTATGAACTGTTAATGGATTTTATCTTCTAATAATACTTTCTTGGAGTTTAACAAATTCCTTATATGCTTTGGTAGATCATTTAGTCTATCTATCAAATCAATTGGCATAGGATGATATTCTTTAAGGTCTATATCAGGTTTATAATCTAATACCTTTTTTTCAATGCGTATAAATTGTATCTTTTCTCCATATTCCTTTATTCCCCCCAATATAATACTTTCTTCTAAGTAGTCATCACTCATATCTATATCACATTGTTCTCCTATATCCTCCTTCACATAAAACTTGCCATAGGTTACAAAATATTCTTTAAAATCAGGATTTGCACTATTAATAAAATATACTCTTGTTAGATTTTCGTCACTATAAGCAGGCTCCATACTCTCTGCTTTTTGCAGTAATGATTTATAAATCTTTCCTAGAGGTTACATTGTAACCTTAAAGGGAGTTATCTAACTCATTACTTTTTCTTTTTATAAAATTTCAACAATATTGAATCCTTATATATTACATTTTAAATATGTAATATTATAAAACCAAAACATTTAAATAATGTTGAATATGATTATTATTATATGTTCGGTAAATCAAAACAAAAAATAGATAGAAAGTCCATAAACGAAGAAAGGTTTAAGCGAATTGCTGGCCGCAGAGTTCAAGAAATATTATACAAACTTAGACTTCTTGGAAATTGTGCAAATAGAGGAAATTATTTTTATACAGATGAACAAGTCAGAAAAATCTTCAACGCAATAGACGATGAATGGAAGAAAGTAAAATCAGAGTTTAACAAAGGAAAAAACAGAAACAGGGAGTTTAATTTATGAGAATATTTAGTGAAGTGATAGGATGGTAGATGAAGATTTTTTCCCTTTAGAGAACCTTTTATCATTTAGAAAACCAGATGATGTTTCTAGATTTTTAGATTTTAATATTAATAATATGTCCTTGAAATGGGAAGATATAGGAAAAGAAGAAACTAATTTTAGACAATTAGCTATTTCTAGATCTGGTGTTAAAGCATTTGTTGAAAGAATAACTAATGCGATTGATGCAGCACTAGAGAATAAATATTATTTATTAAAAAGTGATAATGTTCCTAGTTCACCTCGTGAAGCAATTGAAAAATGGTTTGATGTTAAAGGCGGGCATGTTGGGTTTATCGGAGAGGGAAAAAGAAGAGAATTGGCTCAAAAAAATATTCAAATATTTTTAGATGATAGTGGTATAAATAAGAAACCGACTGTGACTATAAAGGATTTTGGAGTAGGAATACATCCAGACGATTTTGAGAAAACAATTGTTGGATTGGGAGGAAGTTTGAAAAGGGGTAAACATTATCTATTAGGGGCTTATGGATGGGGCGGATCACAAACTTTTATGTGGTGTAATGGTGCTCATGAATCTGTTGATGTAGAGTCATTGCCTTTAGCAATTATTGTTTCAAGGAAAAATCCAAATCTTCTTGAAGAAGGTCAAAATGATGAGGTTGGATGGACTATAATAAGATATAAGGATAATCCTCAAGAAAAACATGGTGTGTTTCAATATCTTGTAGATTCTAATAAAAAAATCCTAAGAATCTCACCTAAAAATTTACCAAAGGATTTTGAACATGGGACATGTATAATCCATCTTGCCTATAATTTAGAAGGTTTTCATGGACCCATGACATTAAGTAGTTATAGATTGTTTCAGAGTTTATTATTTGATCCTATTTTACCTTTTTGGCTTTATGACAATAGACAAAAAGAAGGAAGAACAATTTCTGGAAATTTATCCAGGTTAGGTACTGATGATAAAAAGGATATAGAATATCAAAATACCATAGACCAAATTACTAATTTTGGAAAGATAAAAATCAGATATTGGGCACTTAAATCAAAAAAAGAAGGGGGCTACCATTTAGACAGCTTTTTAATTAAACCTGGATCTTCTGAAACAATAATAATTACTCTAAATGGTCAGCAATATAGTGCTTTAAGTAAAAAAATAATTCGGGATGCTGGATTATCATTTCTAAGCGATTATTTAATTTTTCAAATAGAGTGCGACTCTTTATCGCATCAGATGAAAAAGAATATTTTTCCTTCTACAAGAGAAGATATTAGGGAGCAATATAAAGAAGAATTGCAAAATGAAATATTGTCTATCTTAAAAAGTGATGAGGAGTTAAAAAATTTAGAAGAAAAGAGAAAAAAAGAACATTTAACTTCTGGTGATGAAAGTAGTATGAAAAGAATAAGAAAAAATTTAGATAATCTTATTGCTGTAAATAAAAAAATTATTAATATTGGAAAAGAAGGCAAAGAAACTAAAAAGAAAAAAGAGAAATTTAAGCCAAAAGATCCGCCGACTATCTTAAAAATATTACATGAAAGAGAGGAGATAAAAATAATTCGTGGTGAGGAAAAGAAAATAGTGCTTGAAACTGATGCCCCTAGCGATTTTTTAACTAGAGAAAAAGATCAAGGAGTATTGGAATGTGTAACAAATGGCTTAGAATCTAATATTAGGATTGGTTTTCTTAGAGAAGGAAAAATTAACATATACTTAACTATAAAGGATGACACAAAAATTGGGACTAGGGGAAAATTAGTTTGTAAATTAAAATATAATGGAAAAGTTTTGGAAGATTCAAAAGATATAGAAATAATTGATTTTCCTCCGCAATTGCCAACTAATTATCCTCCTAAGATTTTTGAGATCATGAACGAAGAAAACCCTCTTTTAATAAAAAGAGGGAGAAGATCACTAATACAAATTAGATGCGATGGTCCTGATAATCTTTTAGAAGATGTTGAAAAGAAAGCTAATTTAGAATTGTCATTTTTACCTGATTTAGGTATCAAAGTGATAGGAAGATCAGATCTTGTTAGGAATAAAATAAGAATTTTTATTAAATGTCCGAATAATGTAGATATTGGAAAACGTACAGAAGTAATGTGTAAATTAACTCTGAAAGAAGGCCAATCTTATATCTCGAAGAGACAATGTATAGTAATCCTTCCTCCTCCAGAATCAGATGAAGGAGGAGATAAAAAAGTAGAAATTCCAGATTATGAAATTGTGACTGTGGAACCTGATGATAAGAATTGGATAGAGTTTCAATGGGATGAGAATGATGTAGGAAAATACATGAAAAGTGGAGATACTTTGGTGCTTTATGTTAGTTTGGGAAACACACACTATCTTAATACATTAGATTCTAATGAGATATCTTCGGAAAAAATAGAATCCTTCAAAGAAAAATATGTATCGTATATAGTATATCATTTATGGTTATCTTATGAAGATAAACTTGAGGAGAAAATAGAGAAAGAAAATGTAAAACTAGATTATAAGAGAATTAATCAAACAGTTCTCTTAGCATTAAGCCAAGATCCCCGTTTCCGTTAAATCTTCTCTAAAACTAAAATTCTGTCTATTTTCGTTGCATTTCCTCTCTTCTTTCCCCATATCTTAGAAACTTTCGTATCATCACTAATTAAATCAGGTTGGATTTCTCCTATTAGATTAAATCCAAGTGGCTGAGCGCATCTCTCAAATATGATTTCTGCTAAATTAAATATCCTCTCAGTTTCTCTATCTTTTACATCCCCTATTACAAGAATAGCTTTTGCACCTGATTTCAAAACTCGTTTCATTTCTTTTAAGACGGCAGTCATAAAAGAACAATATTTAGGTATTGATTGAGAAAAAAATAGATCTTTATCTACTTCTTTACAATTTTCACCTAAAAACCAAAGTCTTATCCAATTAAATTGCCCATATTTAATTACTCTAGTATATGGGGGGGATGTCATTACAAGGTCAATTGAAGAATCTTTTACCCTTGTTATTTTTTTAGCATCTTGTCTGTAAACCTTGCCTCTTTGTAGAGGTCTTTGATAACATCTTTCTAATTTTTTCTTCAATAAAGAGAATGTATCTCTTTTAGGTTTAGTAAGTCTATGTTGATCAATATAATTTTTTACATAATTTGGAGCCATCGAAAAGGTATTTGGCATTTTTAAGGATAAATAACCTTCAGATCCTCCATGAATAATACCAACAACAAGAGCTGCAATAAAGGCGTCTACGTTGCTTTGATTTATTTTAAGGTTATTCTTAAGAAAAACCAATTGCTTCAATGTATAATCATTAAAAATCATTCTTATGTTTGGTTCTTCTTTTGAAACATCTATTTTATTAATGGTTTTTCCAAATTTTTTTTCTAAAAAATGTATTCTTCTGAAAACACTAGATTTTAGAGGTACATTACTTTTTGCTTTTGTTAAAAGAAAAGCTAATGGATTAAGGTCATTTCCTATGCCTAAGCGATTTAATAAACATGCTTCTAAAATAGTTGTCCCCCTACCAGAAAAAGGATCCAATATTGTGTCTCCTATTTTTGAGTATTTATTAATAAAATAATAAGGTAAAGAAGGGGGGAACATTGCCATATAACTACAAATTGTATGCAACTTATTATTCATATTTTTAGGCAAACTCTTCCACTCTGGATTTTCATTTAGAACTGATCTCTCTTGTTCTAAGACAAACTTTTCAGAAAAATTAAAAATTGAATTTTGTTTTTGAAGATTTATTTGTTCAAGCATTTTTTTTATTTTTCCTCTTTTTATCGAAATATCCTTCAAGTATCTCATTAATAATTGTTGATCTTTTTGCGCCAAAACTACTCTTTTTTAATTTATCAATTTCATTTAAGATTCTTGCATCCAGAGAAATATTCACCGCCTTTTTCATATCTATATTAATTAAATTGAGATATATAAACATTACTATAAATAGCATAATTGTTATTTTTATCATGTTAAACTTTACTCATCTTAATTAAATCTAACCATTTATTTACACCTAACTCTAATTTAGGTATAGCAACTTCGGCAGGGGTCTTTTTTCCTAAAGACATATGTTCTCTATTAGAGTTGCCTTATTAAGTGGAGGTAAAATCAAAAGATTTATATATTCTGTAATGTATTTCAATTACTATGGTAATGCAGACTTTACAAATCAGGCTTCCAAAGAAGCTTTTAGATGATATAGATAAGGTTGTAGAGTCTAATCTGTATTCAAACAGGTCTGATGTTATCAGAGATGCTGTTAGAAGGCTCACTGCAAGATATAATCTATTAGAGCAAAGCGGTGTCAAGACAGAAAAAAAAGAAAGGATTCAGGAGTATTATATACATTAAAAATGAAAAAGAAGAGGTATGATTATAGCAATCTAGTATTAATAGCTATGATAACTTTATTTATGGGTATTTATTTTTTCCTTGATTCAGCATATATTGGACATGTTGTTTATGAAGAAAATTCATATATCTGGGATTTTTTAAATCCAGATTCTTATACTTATGATGATAATATTAACTTTACATCTAATGAAGTAAAGCTAAATCAGTTAATTAATGCAACCCAAATAACAAACATTACAGAAAATAGCGTAAACCTTGTTTTGGCTATAAACCATAAGACTGATGTTACTGACAAAGTTTCTTCAGTGGATAATGAGCAAACCCAAGTAAAGGGAAACAAGATTTTTAATATAACCTTCTCAAATAACCTGGATAATGGAGATGTTATATCATTTTATGCCAAGAAATCAGATGAGAATTCTATAGCCTCTTTATGCGATGAGAGTGTAGAATGCGGAGGAACAAATTACGGAAGCGCTGAAATAAGCGGTGATAATTTCAACTGGTATGCAATAACTATAACTAATCTACAATCTCCAACAAATAAATTTAACATAGATGCAGATAAACCCCTTAAAATAGATTATATCAATGCCACCAATTACGAAACTAATGAATATAGTGAGATAAATTATTATTATGTTCAAAATGGTTCAATAGAAACAAATGATTTGGAAGTATCCAATTTAGACTCTTGGAATATATTTTCTTATGAAGAAGAGCTAAACAATCAAGAAAGAGAGTATTATTATTCGCTAGACTCTGGAATAACATGGGATTTAATAGAGAATAATAACTTATCTGCTGCTTCAACAGATTCTGGAAAAATAAGATTTAGGGCGTTATTATTATCAGATACAACTTTAACGCCTTTACTTAATCAATTAAGCATAACTTATAAAACAGCTGTAACTTGCATAGAAGATTGGACAGTAAATTATGGAGCATGTAATAACAAGAAATTAATTTATTATACAGATGAAAATAGCTGTGGGACGATACAAAATCTTCCTGCTGATAACGGAACTTATGTAGATTGCATTTCTGAGCAGATAGGAGAACAAAGCTCTTCTGGTGGAGGCAGCAGGAGTTCCTCGCCATCATCCTTTAGTCAATCAATAGAAATAAAAGAATGCAATGAAGATTGGAGTTGCACAGAGTGGTCTTCTTGCGTTGATGGCGTGCAAACTAGAATATGTAACGACAAAAATAATTGTGATAAGATCAAAACTAAGCCCCCTACAAGATTAGATTGCGGACTCCAGGAGAAAAAAACAGAGCAAAATGCAGCTAATGAAACAATAAATACGGAAAAGAGCAGAGAAGAACCAGTACAGAGAGGAATAACTGGCCAGGCAGTATATTTATTACAAACAAATGAGTCTACAAAAATCTTTGCATTGATGTTGTTTTTAGCAATCTTTTTAATTTTACATTTTATCCACCAAACATTTACAAAA
>Ga0209541_10016666_pt1 | contig 10845 bp, 9 predicted proteins | sample RifCSPlowO2_01_FD_184027 | JGI IMG/M metagenome (GOLD analysis project Ga0209541, IMG submission 184027) | Groundwater microbial communities from Rifle, Colorado - Rifle CSP2_plank lowO2_0.1 (SPAdes) (version 2) | ecosystem: Environmental > Aquatic > Deep subsurface > Groundwater | place: Rifle... | reverse complement strand
GTTCTCTATCACGCCGGACGAGTGGCAGGATGTCGTTCTGGCTCATGTTGCGTCCAAGCTGGGCGTGACAAGAGCGCAAACGCGTCTGGAACGCGCCGTTGAGTTCAACGCGATTGGGAACCTGTATGATCCCAATCGTGGGAAACTCAATACCTGGGAATGGTTCGAAGACCATTTCGAGGGCTCCGGCCGTCTCTGCGGTGGCCGCCGTGGCGGTGGCGGTCTTGCTGGCGTCGACTGCCACTGGCGGTACGATCGCAACGGCGACATCGCTGCTCGTCCTCTGGTGAGTTTCATTCGATAGGTTCTTGGTCCCTTTGGTTCTGGCCCTTGGTCTCGGAATTGTCAGTTCCGGGGTCAAGGGCCTTTTTAAATTTTTAAAAACCATTTATATTAATAATTGAGTAGGGCAAATGAAGGATAGATTAAGGTTTATCCTCGCGTTACTCAATACAAAATGAAACTCCTTGCTTTTGGCTATATCGGATGTTTTAACAGACTGCCGATTTAATAAATTATTCGCATGTGCGGATTTCAGAGAATTTAGAAATAAGTTCTTAGTGATTATGAAAGCTTGAAGCAACTTCGAGGACTCCAACCGTCTCTACGGTGGCAACCGTGACAATGGCGGTCTTGCTAACGTCAACTACAACTGGCGAGACAATCGCAACAGCAACATCGCTGCTCGTCCTCTGGTAGTATCATAAAGAAGAAGCGCTTTTAAGCGCTTCTTCTAGTTAATTGATTTAATCCAGCCACCTATGATCTTGCCTATTTCAACCACCTTTTGTTCTAAGAGAATATAGTTTTTGTTATTTAAAGATTCAGTTTGATATGCTAATCTGATCAGAACTTTTAGGAGATCAGTTCTGTCGCTTGCTTTTGTTAATATCTCGTTTTTGTGATACTTTAGTTTATAAGAAGCTGAAAGAGTACATTCCAAAGTTTCTATTATTATATTTTCTATTTTATTTCCAAGTGAAAATTTCTCTTGTTTCGGAAACAATTTTAAGCATTCATGGAAAAATATATAAACTTCACAGATTTTATGAACTATAGAAATATCAACTCGTTGGGGGGGGGGCGTTAAAGGTCATAATATTTTTGAAGAGATAATTAGTTTAGAAAACTTGTTTTTGGCTTGGAAGGAATTCAAAAAAGGTAAAAGCTCAAAACCCGATGTCCAAGAATTTGAGTTTAACCTGGAAGATAATATTTTTCAACTTCACGATGATTTAAAAACAAAATCATACCGACATAATCTGTATATATCTTTTTATGTAACTGATCCAAAGCTGCGACACATTCACAAAGCATGTGTTCGGGACAGAGTTTTACATCACGCTATTTTTAGGATTTTATATCCGATTTTTGACCAGAATTTTATATACGATTCTTATTCATGTCGATTAGGGAAAGGGACTCATAGGGCCGTTAATCGGTTAGAGGATTTTACCAGAAAGTTAAGCTGTAATAACCATAGGACTATCCATGCTCTTAAATGTGATGTTCGAAAGTTCTTTGATTCAATAGATAAAACAATATTAACAAGGATTATTACTAATAAAATCAAAGACGGCGATTCCTTATGGCTCATTTCAAAAATTCTAAATAGTTTTTCTAAAACATTGGAGAAGGGTTTACCATTAGGAAATGTAACGAGCCAGATATTCGCAAATATTTACTTAAATGAGCTGGATCAATATGTAAAGCATCGTCTGAAAGTCAAATATTACCTTAGATATTGTGATGATTTTATTATTCTAGACCGAGACCCGCATTATCTGCTAGAACTCGCTTCTAAGATTAATGAATTCTTGGAGGAACATTGGGCATTATCCTTGCATCCGAATAAGGTCCTGTTAAGAAAATATCAGCAAGGAGTAGACTTTCTTGGTTATGTTGTTTTACCATATCACAGAACGATAAGGACAAGAACAAGGAATAGAGTTATCAATAAGATAGTAAATAAACGGGAAGAATCTTATAGCAATTTTATTTCTCAAGAATCACTCGGGCAATCACTAAATTCTTATCGGGGCATTCTCAAGCATTGTAATGGATATGAGTTAGAGGAAGAGCTTATTTGGTTAAGCGGCTGGGCTGAAATTGAAATTAAGTAGAAATTGTTATACTATGAATCTATGTTAAAGGAAAAATTACAAGCTGATGTAAAGGATGCGCTCAAGGCCGGAAACGCTGAGAAACGGATGGTTTTGGGTATGGTAATGAGTGCCATCAAGTCTAGGGAATTAGACAAGAGAGGCAAGTTAAGCAAAAGTGAACCTGATCCGGTTAAACTCGAGGAAGGAAGCCGATTGAATGATGAGGAGATTATCGAAGTACTATCATCTGAAATAAAGAAGAGGAAGGACTCAATCGAGCAGTACTCAAATGGTGGACGTCCAGAATTGGCCGAAAAAGAAAAAAGTGAAATGAATATTCTGATGGAGTATATGCCCGAACAAATGTCGGAAGATGCTATTTGCGAAGAAGTTAAAAAAGCTATTGAAGAAACTGGTGCCTCTGGCCCCAAAGATATGGGGAAAGTTATCGGTGCCGTAATGGCCAAAATAAAAGGCAAAGCCGACGGAACTCTAGTCAGTCGCCTAGTTAAAGAAGAGTTGTCTAAATAAAATAAATCAAAAAGGTCGTCTGATGGCGACCTTTTTGATTCTATGGTAAAATCAAGCAAAATATGGACTTGGTTTTCCAGAATTCGACTCCTGATAAAAAATATACCTCAAAATTTTTTGAGAAGGTTTTGGTTGAGGCGGTAAAAGAATTAAAATTGGCGGGCAAGAAAATAGAAGTAAGCGTTAATCTGGTGGGGGAGGCCAAGATAAAAGAACTAAATAAAAAATATCGCCACAAGAATAAAGTAACAGATGTACTCTCTTTCCCAATGAATACAACTTTCAACTTTCAACTTTCAACTTTCAACTTTCTTGACATAGGCGACATCTTCATCTGCTTATCATTTGCAAAAAAACAAGCAAAGAGCGAAAATGTAAGTATAGACAGGAAGCTTGCGCAATTGACCGTGCATGGCTTTTTGCATTTGTTGGGTTATGATCATGAAAGATCAGATGAAGATGAGATTGAGATGTTTAAGTTAGAAAATAAAATTTTAAAAAAGTGGCAAGACAAAGAACAATTTGTGGCATAGATATTGGCAATTCTCAGGTTAAAGTTGTAGTCGCTAAGATAAATAGCGATAGTTTAAGGCCGGAAGTAACCGGTTGGGGAAGTGCCATTTCCGGCGGTTTGCGTCGGGGCGTCGTCGTTAATATTGAAGAAACAATAGAGAATGTTCGCTCAGCAATTCAGAGAGCAGAAGCAATGGCCGGTTTTCCAATTCGAAAAGCATACTTGGCAGTTAGTGGTCTTCATATCAACACCCAAACCTCGCGGGGAGTTGTGGCTGTCTCTAGGGTTGATAATGAAATTTCCCAGAGCGATATCGATCGGGTAATAAAAGCTGCTTCAGTTGTAAGTCTTCCGCCAAATAGGGAAATAATTCATGTTATTCCGAAAAATTTTGTGGTTGATGGTACGGAGTATGTTAAAAATCCTCTTGGGATGAAAGGTGTTCGTCTAGAGGTTGAAGTGCTTATTATCGATGGACTTTCTCCATATCTAAAAAATTTAGTTAAGTGCGTCAATGAAAATAGTATTGAGGTGGCTGGATTAGTTTATGCTCCTCTAGCTTCTTCACTTTCAGTCCTCGATAAGAATCAGAAAGAATACGGAGTTATAAATATAGATTTTGGCGGAGGAACTTCAAGTATGACTGTTTTTGAAGAAGCTGATCTGCTGCATAGTTCTATCCTGCCGATAGGATCAAAGCACATAACCAATGATCTAGCCGTCTTATTAAGAACCTCGATTGATATCGCTGAAAGAATTAAACTCGAGCATGGCTCAACTTCAGATGGTGAAGACAGGCGTCGTCGCGGCGAAATAGATCTATCTGAACTTGTTGGAGAACCTGACTATGTTATACCCAAGAAACAGCTGATTAAAGTTATTGATGCTCGCGCGCATGAACTTTTGGATATTGTTTCGAATGAACTCAAGAAAGTTTCTAAACGCAGTATTCTTCCAGCCGGAATTGTTTTAAGCGGAGGAGGGGTTAATCTTCCCGGATTAGCTATGCTAGCCAAAGATAAACTTCGTTTACCGGTCAGAGTGGCTAGGTCAGTTCACTTTGAGGGCATGGCCGAAGTGGTAGATGATCCAGCTTTTTCAGTGGCAACTGGCGTTGTTCTTTGGGGCCTTGAGCAAGAACCGACTGGATACAGGGGCCGGTTATCTGCTCAATCTGGTTCTAGCGATATTATTAAGAAGATTCTTGACTGGTTTAAAAACTTCATGCCCTAGGGATGCTAAAAGCTAAAAGACCAAAGCCGGAAGTACTTCTTTACCGGGTATTAAGCTTTAGGCGTTAAGCTGCTGGCCATCTTGTTTGTAAACAAGTTATCCACAGAATTTGCGCGTTTCGTTTTGCTAGTTATTTTTTTTATGATAATACAAGGTATACAAAAAATATTAATTTATAATTATGTCAGCACAAGTTAAGCCAGCATTTGAGACATTTGCCAGAATAAAAGTTGTTGGAGCGGGTGGCTCTGGCGGTAATGCTTTAGCCAGAATGATCGAGGCTAGAATTCATGGCGTTGAATTTATCGCAATAAATACTGATGCTCAGGCCCTCCATAATACAAATGCCCCCACCAAGATTCATATCGGTAAGAGTTTAACCAAGGGTCTTGGAGCGGGTATGAATCCTGATATTGGGAAGCAAGCGGCGGTAGATACAAAAGAAGAAATAGGCACGGCTCTCAAGGGTGCCGATATGGTTTTTATCACCTGCGGTTTGGGTGGCGGAACTGGTACCGGTGCGGCTCCGATTGTTGCCGAGATTGCTCGCGATATGGGTGCTCTTACAGTTGGTGTTGTGACCAAGCCATTTAATTTTGAAGGAGCTCAAAGAATGAGAATAGCCGAAGATGGTTGGCATGCTTTGAGAGAAAAAGTCGATGCCCTCATTACTATTCCGAATGACCGGTTACTTTCTATAATTGATCGAAAGACTCCGCTCCTCGAATCTTTTGCAATTGTTGATGATGTCTTGAGGCAGGGTGTTCAAGGAATTTCCGATTTAATAACTATCCCCGGAATTATTAATGTTGATTTTGCCGATGTGAAGGCGGTGATGTCTAATTCCGGTTCAGCTTTAATGGGTATTGGTCGGGCGACAGGAGAGGATAGAGCGATTGAAGCGGCTAAAACGGCTATCAATTCTCCCTTGCTTGAAGTTGCGATAGATGGGGCAAAGGGTGTCTTGTTTAATGTTTCTGGTGGGACTGACTTAGCCATGGCCGAAATAAACGAAGCGGCAAGAATTATTACTGAGCATATTGATCCCGATGCCAAGGTTATCTTTGGTGCGGTTTTGGATGATAGACTAAAGAAGGGAGAAATTAAGATTACCGTTGTTGCCACTGGTTTTAACAACGGTCACGCTGTTCAACCAAGACCAGGAATGATTCAACAGAGACCTAATTTGTTTGATAACTCTCCCGATCCTAGAAAAAATTCTGTTGCTACACCAACCTCATCTTCGCATGTTAGTGGCAATGGCTCTTCAGTCAAAGAGCTTGTCGATGCTTCGGTAATGGAAGAGGATTTTGATATTCCGGCGTTTATAAGAAGGAAAATGAAATAAGCACAAATTATATATCTCTGACTCGGACCGGGTGTCGATTTCTTCCAGCGAGAAATCGCACCCTAAGTGCTCGGCAAGTCGCAGAACCAAGCCGACTTGCCTGCGCAATTTCCTCCCTAGAGACATATAATTTGTGCTTTTTCATTTTCCTTAGCTTTCCTCTCTTATTTTTCAACCGAAGTAGGACTACGCGACAATCATTGGTTTGAATTTTAGCTAAAACTAAATTAAATACATGGCTTTGAGTATTTATTAAGTTTGTGCTAGGATATTGTTATGGTAAAGAAAGACTTAGTTATAAAAACAAAATACGGCTCATTTAAGTGTGTTTTTGAAGCAGAAAAAGATATGGGTGGATATGCAGTCGAAGCTTGTGGGGTATCAGGAGCAGTTTCGTGGGGCAAGAACTTATCTGAAGCTAAAAATATGATAGTGGAAGCAATTGAAGGGGCAATTGAAGCTAGAGCTGTTGCTAATGCGGAAAAGAAGGGGATCATTCAGGTAAAAAATCACCGACAGCCTTTGCCGCTCCTATGAGCGTTTTGGCTGCTTTAACTGCTCGAGAGATTACTAGAAAACTGGTTAAAGCCGGTTTTCGTTTTATTTACGCTAAAGGCAGTCATTGCTTTTTCCATAACCTCATATCTAATCGTATAACTTTAGTTCCAATGCATGGCGGTAAAAATATTGGTCGAGGTTTATTGAGGAAGATTCTCAAGCAAGCCGGTATTTCAGTTGAGGAATTTATAAAACTCTGACAAATAAGGGGGACTGAATAAGCCAGGTAGTAGAATTTCCAGTGGCCGCCATAGGCGCCCTTTTTGATTCTGGAAATTTCACTACCGGGTAAGCCGTTTTTAATTAACCTTTATAAAAAAGTACACTCACTTCTCTCCATTTCGTAGACCGTCTTTTTTCGAGGGATACACAATAGTTAAATTAGCTGATAATTTATGTTATTCAACAAATTTAGGGGCGATTCATAGAGCGGGACCCAAATTTGTCAACTAAATTGAGGTTAATTTAGCTATTTGTCCGAAGAAATAAAGTAGGTCGAGAAATGGAGAGAAGTGAGTGTACTTATCAACATTTTTTTGACTTGAATAATTTAATAGTGGCGGTAAAATTGAAGTGATGAGTGTAACTTGCCCTGAGAGCAATCGAAGGGGTTTAAAAAATAGCTCAAGTTGAATAAATCCCGCTTTTAAGCGGGTTCAAACATCTCTAATAGGCAAAAATATCGCCTTGGGGGCGATATTTGTTCTAAAATTAATCCCGTTAGAGATACCCTAGCGGGTTAATAGCCAAAGTCATCAAATAAAATAATATAAGATAGTCTTTGTCACTGAACGGTGGTAGTGGGTGCAAGGCACTATCTCTAACGGGATGGATTATCAACGCAAACAAATTCAAACAGTAGAGTACGAACCTTATGATTACGAGGACACTATTAGTAACGCCGTTCCGGGAAATGGTTTGCACAAGACTGGATTTGTTTGGTCTAGATTATTTAGTACCGGTCACCCCTATGATGATATTCAGTGGGAGCGCCGAACTGCAAAAATAACAAAGGGTGACGGGACGGTTGTTTTTGAACAAAACAATGTTGAGGTTCCATCTTTCTGGACTCAGACCGCAACCGATATTGTTGCCTCAAAATATTTTCGTGGGCCTGTTAATTCTCCCGAAAGAGAATATAGCGCCAAACAGATGGTGGATAGGGTGGCCGATACTATGGCCAGGTGGGGCCTTAAAGATGGTTACTTTTCTTCTACTGAAGATGCCACCAATTTTTCACTAGACTTAAAATGGATATTAATAAATCAATGTGCCGCTTTTAACAGTCCGGTTTGGTTTAATGTTGGGGTCCATGAACGTCCTCAGTCTTCAGCCTGTTTCATTCTTGCCGTAGAGGATAACATGCAGTCAATTCTTGATTGGTATCGGGATGAGGGTTGGATATTCAAGTATGGTTCAGGGGCTGGAACAAATCTTTCCAAGTTAAGATCGTCTAAAGAAGCGCTTTCTAAGGGTGGATATTCTTCCGGTCCGGTTTCTTTTATGAAGGGCGCTGATGGAGTGGCTAATTCTATCCGTTCCGGTGGTACAACTAGGCGGGCGGCAAAAATGGTTGTCTTGAACGTGGAACACCCAGATATTAAGAATTTCATTTACTGCAAGAAAGTTATCGAAGACATGACCAAAGCTCTTGCCCAATCGGGGATCAAGGATTCTATTACCGCCGATATTTTTGATCCCTACACTTTGTTGCCTTATCAAAATGCTAATAATTCTGTTAGGGTTACGAATGATTTTATGAAGGCAGTTGAGAATGATTCCCTCTGGAATTTTAAAGCAGTAACAACCGGTGAAACACTGGAAAGAACTAGGGCGAGAGAAGTTCTTGATTGGATGGCTGATGCAGCTTGGCACAGCGCTGATCCCGGCGTTCAGTATGATACGACCATTAACGATTGGCACACCCTTACTAATACTGGACGAATAAATGCCTCAAATCCTTGCTCAGAGTACATGTCAATTGATAACAGCGCTTGCAATTTGGCATCTCTTAATTTGCTGAAGTTTGTCAAAGAAGATGGCCGATTTGATGTAGATCTTTTCCAAAGAACGGTTGATACGATGACCTTGGCGATGGATATTGTTGTAGATAACTCGTCATACCCAACAGAAAAAATAACCCAAAATGCTCATGATTATCGTCAGCTTGGTCTTGGTTACGCGAATCTAGGTTCATTGCTAATGGTCACGGGGTTGCCCTATGATTCTGAAAAGGGGAGAGCGGTTGCTGGTCAAATCACCTCTCTTCTATGTGGAGAATCTTACCGTATGTCAGCCCTGATTGCCGATATTAAGGGACCATTTGCTGGGTTTGATGTTAATAAAGATCCGATGCTTGGGGTTATAGAGAAACATACTGAAGAGGCGGAGAAACTTTATCGAAAATCAATAAAACTTGCCGTTGATGACGATGACCTGACTAATTATTCTAGAATTGTCTGGAACGATGCCCTTACCCTTGGACGCAGATATGGCATCCGTAACTCTCAAGCCACAGTTCTTGCTCCGACTGGCACTATCGCTTTTCTTATGGATTGCGATACGACCGGTGTTGAACCAGAGTTGGCATTAGTTAAATATAAAAAACTGGTTGGCGGTGGAACTCTTAAATTAGTTAACGGCCAAGTTCCAAAAGCATTACAAAAATTAGGATATTCCGAAGAGCAGATAGAAGACATAGCCAACTATATTATTGAAAAGGAAACTATTGAAGGGGCTCCTCATATTCTCGAAGAAGATTTGCCCGTGTTTGATTGCTCGTTTAAGGCAACGAATGGTTCACGCAGTATCAGCTATATGGGTCATGTTAAAATGATGGCCGCGGCTCAACCATTCATATCCGGAGCGATTTCTAAAACTGTTAATTTACCAAGTGATGCGACTCGAGAGGATATCAAAGATGTTTTTGTCCAGGGCTGGAAATTAGGTCTCAAGGCCATTGCTGTTTATCGAGACGGTTGTAAATCCATTCAGCCACTGAATACTTCAAAAGATGAGAAGAATGATCTAGTTGAAAAAGTTAATGGCTATACTAGGATTAAGCTACCAGATGAAAGGCCGTCAATTACTCATAAATTTTCCGTTGGTGGATTTGAAAGTTACTTAACCGTGGGTTTTTATCCAGAGTCTGGTAAACCCGGAGAAACATTCATTACCACGGCTAAAGAGGGAAGTACTATCTCCGGTTTGTTTGATACTATTGCTACCCTTGTCTCGATGTGTTTGCAATCGGGCGTGCCGCTCAAGGTTCTGGTTAAGAAGTTTAAAGATATGCGCTTTGAACCGGCTGGTTTTACCAATAATCCAGATATACCCACGGCCAAATCAATAATGGATTATGTTTTTCGTTACATTGGCACCAAATACTTAAATGAAAAAGAACGAGAAGAAATTTTTGGCTCTAGTTTGAATGGAATTGTGGTTGATCAGCCAAATCAACAGAACGAACCAGTATTGGCTTCGGCTCCGGTTCAACATCTAAATGTCGATACCCTAGTTGCTACCAATGCTGATGCCCCAGTTTGCGTGAATTGCGGGTCGTTAATGATTAGAGCCGGGTCATGTTATAGTTGTCCAAATTGCTTTACCACCACTGGGGTATGTAACTAAAATATGAATAGATTAATAAAAAGAAAGGAGGGTGATCCCAGCCCTTTCTTTTTATAGCTGACTGGTATAGTATATGGGCTAAATTCTTTTTTGGGAGGACACAATGAATTGGATCGCCTTTTTTCTTATTCTTTTAGGCAATCTGTCGGTTGGGAACAAAAATAAATCAGGCTTTATTCTGGTGGCCGTAGGAAGTGTTATTTGGATGATAATCGGCTTCAAAATAAAAGATTACGCCCTTGTTTTGACTAATGTTTCTGGTATTATAATCATGATTAGGAACTGGTTTAAGTGGCGAAATATTGAGATGAGGGTTGCCGCGGCTCCTTAAAAAGGGGCTTTTTTATAATTTAAAACTTTGCTAGGGTATTTGGCATGCCAGGTAGTAGAACTTCTGAATGCTTGGCAGTATAAAATAATCGGAAGTTTCACTACCTGGCATGGATTTTCATAAGTCACAAATTTTTTTCTATCTTTTAAGTTCTTTTCTGTTGGGCGTGTTTCTGGCCTCATTTTTTAATTTTTCTCAATCTGTCATTTATATCCTTTTGATTGTTAATGTTGGTATCGTGGCCTTGTTTGGGCTTAAGAATAGATGGTCATTGCTCATCGCTTTTATTCTTATTGTTTTCGTCGGTGGAGTGGCAAGATTTAATTATTCTAATCTTAGTATTGAAAACCAAACTGATTTAGTCGGTCAGGAAGTTTCCTTTAATGGCTATATAGACAGCGAGCCGGATATAGATGGGAATAGGACGAGGTTTGTTTTTAAAACTGGGGATGAAAGGATTTTAGTTACGACAAATGCTTTTCCGAGACTGGAATTTGGCGACAGATTGTCGATAAAAGGGGAGCTGGAGTTACCGGAGAACTTTACAGATTTTGATCATGTAACTTATTTAAAGAAAGATGGCATAAGAATGATA
>Ga0209541_10016665_pt1 | contig 10845 bp, 12 predicted proteins | sample RifCSPlowO2_01_FD_184027 | JGI IMG/M metagenome (GOLD analysis project Ga0209541, IMG submission 184027) | Groundwater microbial communities from Rifle, Colorado - Rifle CSP2_plank lowO2_0.1 (SPAdes) (version 2) | ecosystem: Environmental > Aquatic > Deep subsurface > Groundwater | place... | reverse complement strand
GGGCGCGAGGTGGCAAAGCTGCTGACATTGTGGTTTTAGTAGTGGCCGCAAACGATGGAGTTCAGCCTCAAACAAAAGAGGCAATCTCACATATTAAAGCAGCTGGTGTTCCTGTAATTGTTGCGATAAATAAAATAGACGCGGCCGGTGCCGATTCACAAAAAGTAAAACAACAGCTCGCAACCGAAAATGTTTTAGTGGAAGACTGGGGAGGGGAAGTTGTTGCAGTTGAAACTTCAGCAACAAAAGGTGAAGGTTTAGATAAACTTTTGGATGCAATTGTAGCTTTGGCTGAAATTTCGCAGATTCATGGTTCAGCAGAAAGCGAACTTGAAGCAACAATTATTGAAGCGCGGAAAGATCCAAAAAAAGGCGTGGTAGTTTCGGCAATTATTAGAAACGGAACTTTAAAAGTTGGTGATGAGGTTGTAGGAAGCGGATTTGGGGCAAAAGTAAAATCTATGATGAACGAAAAAGGTGAAATATTAAAAGAAGCCGTTCCCACAAATGTTGTTGAGATTTTAGGATTTAGCGAGGTTCCAAATGTAGGAGACATGATAGTTCAAAAGGGAAGTGAACTTGCGCAACTTGCAATTGATGAAAGCCGCGTTGAAATTGTTGGCCAAAATACAAAAAAAACTGTGGGAGTAATTATTCGCGCAGATACCCAAGGAACTTTGGAGGCAGTAAAGGAAAGCTTGGCCAAGCTTGTTACTGAAAACGTAAGTGCAGATTACTCTTTGAAGTTTTTACTTGTTGCAACTGGGGCTCCAAACGAATCGGACGTGTTACTTGCTTCAAGTACCCGTGGAATTATTGTTGGGTTTAACGTAAAAACCGCGCCTAGCGTTGAAGAGTATGCAAAAATTAAAAAAGTTCCGCTAAAAACCTACAAAACAATTTATGAGCTAATTGATGAAGTAAAAGATGTTTTGGAAGGAACCGCGTTTGAAGAAGAAGCAAAAATTAAAGGGCGCGCCGAAGTTTTGAAAACTTTTAAACTTCCATCAGGCGATATTATTGCCGGATGCAAAGTTATGGCCGGAGCTTTAAAAGTTGGTGGGCGAGTAGCCATTTACGATAAAAACCCCGCCGACGTTACAGATGCCGATGAACCTTTGTACACCGGAACCATCAAAAAGCTCAAAACCCAAAAAGACGATATAACCGTTGCCGGTAAGGATAATGAGTGTGGAGTCTTGCTAAAGCCCCAGTTTGACGGGATTGATAAGGGGCAGTATCTAGAGGTTTTGTAACCCCATGACCTATAATGTTGACAACTTTAGCCTTTCGTACTATAATTAAAGCATAATGGGACTGCCGAAATCCGGCTAAATCACCCCATCAAAGGAGATTGGAAATGATATCGAATGTTAAGGCTGCGTTGGGCACCACCTTGGGGATTCTGTTTGGGATCCTCGTGGGTTTCACCATCTTCCAGGTGGCTTATGGCGTGACTGGAGGCGCTGGGACGACCTACTTCCTGACCCTGCTGCTCGCGGTCGCCTCCTACGCATTTCTTAGCTCCAAGGATACCCCAGCGGTGTTTCTTATGGATGTCTTGGCATTTCTTTTCGCCGGCATCATCGGTGCTATTTCGATTACCGCAGAAAATCCAGCCGGGCAGCAAGAATTTGTCATTCTGGTTTGCCTGATCGTCGCCTGCGTCCATGCCTCAGCCGCCATCTACTACGGCTACGGTCTGGACAAGCTGAGCGAGAGCAAAGCTGAAAAACCTGCTCCAAAAGCTACGGCCAAAGCATCAACCAAAGCCTAGCTCCCCGCGCCTAACCGCGCACTTAAAGACGGTCTTGTCGAAATCCAGCAATGGGTTTTGCAAGACCGCCTTTTCTTTTTAAACGCTTTTACATTAATTCTAATTTGACGACAGTACAGCCCTATAGTACAATTCCCATGACGGTTGCGATCAAATCATATCCACCCTTTATGCCTCCATCGCGCATCGTGCATATGCACATAGCGCATCGGAGATCGGAGAGAAAAAAATGGTTTCATATGAAGCGTTTCAAATTGTAATTGGCTTGTGGTTAATCACCGCAGCAGTGCTGTTCGCCACCTGGATCTACTTCTGGGGTGACAGGAAGAGCCTGGTACAGGAGATTAGACGCCTGGAGATGAAGGCGGAGAATGACAGGCATACGCTTGGCTATTTCCTTGGCCAGTTCATCGCGCGGTTTATTAAACCGCTTGCTGACAACCTCGTCAAAGAATTGCCTGTTACGCCAGAGAAGCCGCGGATTCCAAAGATCCAGTATGCAAAACTCAGGGATGCTGTGGAATTTGCCACCGATCTGTTTACCACCATGGGGGTTGGTGTTACCGATGACATTGGATCATTCCTGGATCGCTACGGCATCGTGTTTGAGCGTGTAGGTGGTGGAAAAGGAGCTGCTTCCCACACGTATAACTTGGATGCAGGTGCTAAGGACCTTAACAAAGATTTTGTAGTCACCTACCGGTAATTTGATTTAAATCGTTCGCAACTGTCACTGAAGCTCGGACCAGGGTAGTAATACCTCGTCTGAGCTTCTTTTATACCAATAGCTTGACGATAGCACAGCCCTATAGTACAATTTCTCTGACGGTTGCGATCAAATCATATCCACCTTTTTATTACTCCGTTGCGCGTTGTGCATAGCACGTTGCGCGTTGGAGATAGGAGAGAAATGACTATACTCGAAGCTGTAGTGCTTGTTGTTGCTGTAGTGCTTTTAGCCTGGGTTGTTAACCTGTGGCGGGGCAACCAGGAGCTTGCCGATAAGATCAAAAAGTCAGAGCAGGCTTTGGGCCAGCAGGCGAAACGCAGTAGAATGAGGGACCGCCATTTCCTAGCACTGTATGTTAGGCACTTTGTGATCCCGGCCGCCGAAGAAGTAGTTTCTGCTTCGGACAAGGGGCGTGTTCCAAAAACTCAGTTTGAAGTACTTGCGCACCGCTTGAGCTTTGGCCTAAGTGTATTTTCTGACTTGGAAGATACTCCGAGAATCTTTAACCATCACCTAAGGCCCCTTGGGATTTCTTTGGAATATGAACATCTTTCCGAAGCCCACTACTCACTGGCCGATGCTAGCCTGGTTTTTGGTGAACTTAAGGCCAGCCCATTTGTTGAAAAAGTAGAACTGCTTTAGTTAAAAACGTTTGCAACTGTCACTGAAGCTCGGACCGGTCTAAAAACCCGCCCGAGCTTCTTTCATTTCGCCCAAACACAACCTAAACACCCCCAAAAACCACCGCATTGACCCTATAGGATACTTGTAGTACAATCCTCCTGGAATAAATTATAAGAAAGAAAGTAAGAAAGCCCGCCCATCGCTAGCAATTCATGTCAGACCTACAAGGTAACGCACTAAACTTAATACAAGAGGCCAAGTCCGTGGCCATAATTCCATCCAAGGTGGCTGGAGCAGATTCGTTTTGTGCAGCCGCAGGTTTGTATTTCATGCTTTTGGAAAAAAACAAAGACGTTTATTTTATATATCAAGGCAAAGTTCCTGATGCAGCCCAAAACATTTTAGATCACACACGAATTGTTTCCGACATTGGTCAGCGCGAATTAATTATTAAAGTTGATTATTCAAACACACCAGCCGCTCAAGCTCATTACGCAACAGACAGGGACGTTTTGGAAATAAGACTTGGCCCTGTTTCAAAAGAATTTGAATTGAGTCGTGTGAAGGCACAGCTTACTGGTGTTGATTTTGATTTGATAATTGTAGTTGGCGCGCAGGAAGTAACGGATCTAGGAAGTGTTTATGAAAAAATGAAGGAAGATTTTTCGCAGGTAAAAGTTTTAAACATTGATAACACCAGGCACAATCAAAATTTTGGTGACGAAAACATAATTGACGTAAACGCTCAAACTTTAAGTACGCTTATTTTTTCAAAGGCTTCCGAATGGGATCTTACCCCCGGCGAAAAAGCCGCGAAAGCCCTTTTAACCGGCATGACGTACAGAAACGGCAATTTGGGCGTTGATAAAGCATAAAATAGCTGTTAGAATAGCCTCCGAAAGCAACATGGCAATAGAAAAAAAGGAAAAAGAAAGCATCATAAAAACCAACCGACTTCACGAAGGTGACACCGGTTCCCCGGAAGTTCAGGTTGCGCTTCTTTCGGAAAAAATCGTTAAGCTTTCAGACCACTTGAAGGCTCACAAAAAGGATAATCATTCCAGAAGGGGTTTGCTTCAAATGGTCAACAAAAGAAGAAGGCTTTTGAGTTACTTGAAGAAAAAAAGCGAAGAGAGATACGCGGCATTAGTTGAGAAACTTGATTTGAGCAAGTAAGATATAAGTAGTTAATTAATTGGGAAGAGTATCGCGAAGTTAGGAAATGGGATTTTGTTTACGACAAACACAACGCGCAAGTTTGTAGTCTTATGCAAAATCACATCTCTTAACATTCGATAATCATCCGGAAAAGTAAAAAAATGAAAAATAAAATAATAAAGAAAGAAACCGAATTTGCGGGTAGAAAATTAACATTGGAAACAGGAAGGCTTGCACAACAGGCTGACATGGCCGTTTTAGCAACGTACGGAGAAACTGTAGTTTTAGCAACAGTTGTTTCCGCGGGGCCAAACGCAGATTTAGATTACTTCCCGTTAAGCATAAATTATTTTGAAAACTTGTACGCAAGTGGAACTATAAAATCCGGCCGCTACGTAAAACGTGAAGGCAGGCCAAGTGACGATTCAGTTATTACCCGCCGTTTGGTAGATCACGCCGTTAGGCCCTTATTCCCGCAGGAAAAGGGTTTTATGGACGAAGTTCAGGTGGTTCTTAGCATCTTGTCTTTAGACCGAGATGCTGATCCTGTGTTTGCATGTATGGTTGCAGCTTCAGCCGCACTTCACGCTTCAAATATTCCTTGGGAAGGGCCGATGGCTACCACAAGGGTTGGTTTTATTGGCGGAGAATATGTTTTAAACCCACCTCTTAAAACTTTGGAAGAAGAATCGGATCTAGATATGATGGTTTCGTTTGTTGGTAAAGAAAAAAGATTTTTGGCACTTGAATGTGAGGCAAACATTTTGCCAGAGGAGCAAGTTTTGGGTGCAATTAAATTTGCCCAGGACAACATTGACCCTGTTCTAAAATTAGTAACTGAATTTGCCGAAGAGGTAAACCCAGGAATTAAAAAATACGAATTCATTCCTCAGATTCCAGGAGAAGATGTAACTAAAGCTATAAGTGACTTAATGAAAACAAAACTTGTTGAGTTAATCGGGCACGGACATTCAAAAGAAATACTAGCCGAAAAGAAGGGCGATCTTATAAAAGAGCTTTACACAGCTTTTGAGGGCAAGTTCAAAAAAGCCGACATGGAAAAGGCTTTCTACAAATTGGAACAGGACGCGGTAAGACACCTAATTTTGGAAGAAGGTAAAAGACCTGACGGTAGAGATGCCACAACCGTTCGCGAGCTTTCAGCCGAGGTAGGAGTACTGCCAAGAGTTCACGGAAGCTCCATTTTTACCAGGGGATTAACCCAGGTTTTAAACGTGGCCGTTTTGGGAGCTCCTTCCATGGAACAACTAATTCAAGACATGTATGGCGAACGAAAAAAGCGATACATTCACTTTTACAATTTCCCTCCTTACTCAACAGGTGAAGTTGGAAGAATGACAGGAGCAGGCGGTCGAGAAATAGGACATGGAATGCTTGCGGAAAAAGCACTTCGTCCGGTGCTACCTTCGGAAAAAGAATTTCCTTACACAATAGTTTTAACTTCAGAAACCTTGTCTTCTAATGGATCAAGTTCAATGGCATCGGCATGTGCAAGTTCGCTATCTTTAATGGACGCAGGCGTTCCTATTAAAGATGCAGTTGCGGGAATTGCCATAGGCCTTGTTGTTAATGATGATTTTAGCAATTACAAAATCCTAACCGACTTAACCGGTCTTGAAGATGGCGCCGGTTACATGGACTTTAAGATGACCGGAACAAAGACCGGTGTGACAGCAATTCAAGTTGATATTAAAGCAAAAGGTTTAACTTACGACATGCTTACTGAGGTTTTCAAACAATCTCACGATGCAAGAATGCAGATTTTAGATCTCATGGCAACGGTAATTGATAAGCCACGATCAGAAGTTAACCAGTACGCACCAAAATCAGCAACTACAAATATTAAACCAGAACAAATTGGATTAATAATTGGCGGCGGCGGAAAAACAATCAAAGCTTTGCAGGAAGATACCAAGACAACAGTTTCAATTGAAGAAGATGGAACCGTTGTTGTACTCGGCGAAAATGAAGCAGACGTTCAGCGGGCAATCGAAATAGTTAATGGTATGGTTCGCGAAGTTAAAGCTGGAGAAATTTTTGACGGTAAAGTTGAAGAACTTGCCCCATACGGAGCGTTCGTTGAATTTTTACCAGGAAAAACAGGACTTTTACACATTTCCGAAATTGCCGATGGATTTGTGGAAAAAGTTGAAGATCATTTGTCGGTTGGAGATGTGGTAAAAGTTAAGGTTTTGGATGTAAGTCGAGATGGTAAATACTCTTTGTCCATTAAAGCCCAACCGGTGGAAGCAGCAGCGAAAGCGGCGGCACCAGTGGTGGTAGCCGCGGCGGATTTGGTGGAGGACGAGGCGGAGGAAGCCGCGATGGCGGTGGTTACGGCAGTGGACGGGATAGAGGTTTCGGTGGCGGCAGAGGAGGCGGCCGGGACCGTGGAGGCTTTGGCGGCGGACGTGGTAGTGAAAGACGTGGAAATAGAAGAGATGGTGGAGTTCCGCGCGGGCGCTAAGCTTTTGACACAGTGTTTCTTATAACCTATAATAGCAATCGTATAAATCCGATACATAACTAAGGAGGCCTTTGATGGCTATTGTAAGAGAAAGGCGTTGGCATCCGTTGAATGAGCCGGACGACGTAAACGAAATTTTGTTGACGATATGGATGAAGCCGATTCCTGGAGTACCCCAGCGCTACGAGCACTTTTCAATTGACCGGCGGGCTAAGCCCAAGGAAATAATCGCCGAGCTTAAAAAACTTAGTAGAGTTTTTCCTGGCGAAATCGACCACATTGAGACAAAACGCAGGTTTTTTGGTGGCTTAGTATCTGGGGCCACCTTTTGGCCGGGCGATCCGTTCGATCTTGAGAAGGCCTTGCTGAAGCGCTTTCATGAGATGGGAATTTCAAATACCAAGGCCGAAATCCTTTGGTGGCAGCTACTTTGGATGCGGCTGACCACACCGTTTCGCAAACTACGTGATTTGCTCACCCGCAGCTAAGCAAACGATCGTTACACCGAGAAGGTATGTTGTGCTATTTAGACAACATACCTTTTTCATTTTCTACCAATTTACCCCAATTCTTTGACACGAAATTTTTCATAACCTACAATACCAAAGTCATCCCAATTAAAAGGAGGGCCTTATGGCCGTTGTGAGAGATATTGCAAAAGGTTGGAGCGAGCTTCTTCAGCCGGGAGCGAATGAGGTTTTGGTCAACATCAGAAGCAACGAAGTGCCCAGTAGTGATCAGACGCGATACGAGCATTTTTCCGTGGATCGTGATGCCAAACCGAAAGACATTGTTGACGAGCTTAGAGGGCTAAGCACAACCTTTCCCCTCGATGTTCAACATATTGAATTGATGTTGAATGGTCAGGTGAGGCTGCACATTTGGAAACCTGAAGATGCCGAGCAGAAATTGCTGGAGTATTTGCGATCGGCGGCATTTGTGGGAGCCCAAAGTGTAGTGGTATGAGGGGGCTGTTTAGTTATGACCGAAAGGTGTGCTGTGCGTATGTGCAACACACCTTTTTGTTTTCTTGCTTAGGTTTAGCTAGAATAAGGGTATGTGGTTGGTATACGCTTTCGCTACAATAATCGCTTACGTAGGGTTAGATTTCTTTATTAAGAAAGCCTCAGGAAAAATAGATGACTTTGCTGGCGCATTCCTTATCAATCTTTTTGCACTAATTCCTGTCCTTTTAATTTACATTTGGCTTAAAGTTACGAATCACAGTATGCTTTTTACCAAAGAGGGTGTAATGTCTGCTATTTTTGCAGGGCTGTCAGTTGGTATAGGTTCGATCACTTTTATAAAAGTTTTTTCCTCGGGGGCAAATCTATCAATTGGCTCACCTGTAGTTAGAATTGGAACTATAGTACTTATAACCTTAATTAGCCTTTTTGTTCTTAAGGAGTCTTTAACAGCTAAACAGCTAATTGGTTTAGCCCTATCTTTGGTTGGGCTTGTACTTGTGACTTTCAAATAAATTATGGAACAAAAAACCCTAGAATTTCTAGCAAAACACAGAGTATGTTCTCTTACAACAATTTTACCTGATGGTTCACCACATGCAGCGGCTCTTCATTACTCTCATATCGAAGCTCCGTTGACGCTCTATTTCTCAACAGAAAATACAAGCAAGAAATGCCAGGGGTTATTGAATGGAGAAGTAGTCAAAGGATCGGTTGTAGTTGGGTTTAGTGAGGAAGAGTGGGTTACTTTGCAGATGGATGGAAATATACAGGCCATAGCTGATAAAGCGAAACTTGAAGAGGTGTATAAAGTACACTACTTGAAGCATCCAAATTCTGAGAAATATAAGGATGCCCCGGCAACTATATTTCTATCTTTTACCCCCACATGGTGGAGATACACAGACTATAATATAGAGCCGCCAACGATATTATCCTCGGAATAAGCTTTAGTAGGTGCTAAAATCTAACCATGCCCGACAACGATAACAAGAAAACACCTACAGTAGCTTCTCCAGACTTCATATTCCAGGAACTAAAAGACCTTTCCCAAAAAGTAGCCTCAGCAAAAGATATGCCGGAAGAGCTTAAAGATAGGCTTGAAAAGATGCTTCAAAGGCTTAATACCATGGCGCGGATGGGCTCCTACTCAATGGAGTTTGATAACATCGCCCGTTACGTTGACATTGTTGTATCAATTCCTTGGGGCATACGAACTGAAGATAAGCTAGATCTTTCCGGCACGGCCGAAATGCTTAATAAAACTCATCACGGAATGCAGTACGTAAAAGATAGAGTTTTGGAATATCTATCAACAATGGTTCTCATTAAGCGAAAAGGTGAGAACGCAATTGCAAAGTCCCCAGTAATTTTATTTGTTGGTCTTCAAGGTGTTGGAAAAACTACCATGGCAATGTCATTAGCTGATGCACTGGGTAGAAAGTTTATTAGAATTTCCATGGGAGCAATAGGTGCGGTTACTGAGCTTCGTGGTAGAAGCAAGTCTTTTCCGGAATCAGAGCCGGGACAAATTGTTAAGGCGCTTATTAAAACTGGTGTTAGAAACCCGGTAATTTTGCTTGATGAAATAGAAAAGGCAAGCGGACAGGTAGGTTTGCAAAGTGACGTTATGGCGGCGCTTCTTGAAATTTTAGATCCAAATCAAAACCCAAACTTTCGCGATCATTACGTAGACTTTCCAATTGATCTAAGCGAAGTTTTGTTTGTGTGTTCGGCAAACAACACGGGAACTATTTCCACAGCATTAATGGACAGGCTTGAAGTTATAAAGATGCCTTCTTACACAAATGATGAAAAGGAAGTGATTGCAAGAGAATATTTGTTGCCCAAGGTTTTAGTAAACAGCGGGCTTGCAGATGGGGAATTAACCATCGAACCAACTCTTTGGCCCGAAATTGTAAAGCCGTTTGGGTACGATTCAGGAATTAGAAGCATTGGAAGAACTTTGGAGTCTATTGCAAGAAAGGTAGCAAAGGAGATTGTGGACGGGAAGTCTAAATCTGTGAACCTGACGAGTGAGAATCTAAAGTATTATTTGCCGAAGTAGGGAAAGGGTATAGGCTTTGGACAAAGTTATAGGGAAAGAAGACAAAGGCGGCATGATTAGGAATAACAGAAAACCACAAGTCAAAAAAAGCTTTGGTAATCAAACGCACGATGACAAAAATCCACCGCCTCCCACAAAACATGATGGAAATGGAAATAATACAAAGAAGTAAGGATAGGCACGAAAAAGCTGCTTTTTATTGGAACCAGCTAGCCAACGATCGAGTGAAAGAACTCAACTCGCAATTAATAGGTTTGGCCAGCATCCTCCTACCTTTAACTGCAGGTATTGTGGTTGTAGATATACCCCTTGAGGCACACCATAAGACATTATTAATAATAAGTTGGGCTTTTCTTCTTATATCTATAATCTCAGGTCTAATTCAAATAGCTATAGATACCATGTACTTTAAGAACCTTTCAGATGACGAGAGCATGCGAGACTATATGTATTCGCAGCCCAACAAAACTGTTTCTGAAATCGTCAGCGAGATAAACTCCCTCGGGAAGACTAAACCTTCCTCAGGACATTGTGCTCTGCTTATACAAGGAATTTCTGTTTTTCTGGGACTAACTATAGTTATGGTAGTCGCTATGTTACTGCTCTAATGGAGGTTTTGGCTTGTTACCAGCCGGAGCAGGGGATCTTTGCAGGCCTCTAGCTAGATACGACTAAACAACCTGACCATTGCTTTCTGAGCAACCTAACTTTGTAATAAAGGCTATCTACGTTAAGATGTACCCATGAGCAAGAATATCTGGCTACTTACGGAGGAAAGGCCAAAAAAAGCAGTTATCCAGGCCATTTTAAAGAGGTTTTGTGCAGAGTTTGGTGTAGCGTACGTGGGGGATCTACAAATTCTGCCCGTGATATCCCCAGAAGGTAGATTCCAGTTTCGCTATAAAGTTATTGGATTTGAGGCTGAGCTGGTTAAGGAAATATTTATTTTGCCTGTCAGCGGATACTCTAGTTTTGTTGACTTCATGCTTTTTTATCAGGACGAACAACCCACTGATAAAGATAAACCACTGTTGT
>Ga0209541_10016664_pt1 | contig 10847 bp, 9 predicted proteins | sample RifCSPlowO2_01_FD_184027 | JGI IMG/M metagenome (GOLD analysis project Ga0209541, IMG submission 184027) | Groundwater microbial communities from Rifle, Colorado - Rifle CSP2_plank lowO2_0.1 (SPAdes) (version 2) | ecosystem: Environmental > Aquatic > Deep subsurface > Groundwater | place: Rifle... | reverse complement strand
ATTATCCGCCCTCAAAAAGCCGGCGATTATTATTCCTCTGTCCGGTCAGCAAGAGGACAATGTGAAAGAATTGGGTGAGGCCGGAGCGGTCGTGGTAATGAGTGAGTCAACTTTGACGAGCGCCGCTTTGGTTGAAAAAATAACTTCGCTTTTGTCCGACCCGGGGCAAAGGTCGGATCTAGGCCGGACCTTGGCTTATCTTTTGCCCGTGGCGCGGCCGGATGATATTTTGCGTTTGTTCAAAAAGTATTTTGAATAAAACCGTTCCACATCTTACCCCACACTACCTTTATCCATACTACGTTTTTTCGTGTACACGAATTTTCGTAGTAGGGTATGACATTTCTATTTCCCGTTGACAAATAAAACAAATCCCTTGACTTAAAGTTTTATTTTTGATATTAAGTAAGAATGGAACTGTTCTTTACATTTCGCAAGGAGGATAAATGCGCCGAATTAGAGTTAGCCGAGTAATCTTGGCAATTTTCATTTTGTTTCTGATTTCCCGAATGGATGATGGCCGGTCAGCCGACGTGCCCAAGGCGCGAGAGGGGCATTCACCCGCGCGGCCTTCTTACCAGAAAAATAAATCTAAAGAATTGGTGGAATTGACACGACTGCTGTTCGGATTACCGTCGCCGCAAGCGCTATATAACGCCGATTTGGTCGCGCGCGCCGAACTTTTGTGCGCGAATGATGTTTTTGGTTTGTCCACCATCAATGCCCGGATTGTCAATCCGGAGACAGCGATAGAGATTTGTCTGCAAGACAATGAGTATTGGTGTGCTTATGAAATAGCGAAAAAGTATCGCGGGTATTTACCGGACGAGGAAAAGTATGACCCGGTTTGGCTTTTGAAACAATTCCGTGACGCCGCTGATGATACCATGTCCTGGCGGACGGTGGCGGAAGAATTTGAAGAGTTGGGCCTCCCGGCCGAAGCCGAAAAAATTTATGAAGAAATTTATCCTGATTTGGGGCCGAGCGTCTTATTGGAGTTCTACGCGCGTGAAAATCGTGACGAGGACGCGATAAATTTTATCAATGAAACCGGTGTTAGTATTTCGGGTGTGGCTTATATTGGCAAGCTCCAGGAATGGGGATTTTATGATGAATATTTGTCGGCTTGTCAAAAGCAACCGGAATACTGGTGTTTGCAAAAGCTGGAACATGAAGCGATTACGCCCGAGCTTTTGGAAAGGGCTTGGGTTGACTTGGATGAATTTACCAAAGAGTTTGGCAAGGAATATAGCTTTAAATTGTTTGAAAGGGCGGGAATTGCCAATCTCGCTTGGGGGGCGGAAATAGATGCGGATTATTATGTTTTTGTCAGAGTGGAAATAATGAAACAAATTCAAGCTGGCAAAAGTATTGATACAGTGTTGATTGAAGACGCTGTCTTATATGATGATTTATTGAAAGCGATGGAACAGTATGGCGTTGATCCGAGGGATTTAGCCCGCTTCGCGGAATTCAATGAGGATTATGATAAGGCCTACGAATGGTATAGACAAAGTGATGCCGGCTGGGTGTTTGAAGGAGCGGAGACGGCCGCGGTTAAGGGCGACTCCATTGAGGCAGAAGAATTGTATGCTCTTTATCTGGAGAAAATGGCGGGGGAAGATAAAACTTTGAATGATTTGGGGAAGATTGCCTACGCCCAACATATACTCCATAATTGGGACGAGGCGATTTGGACTTGCGAAACGCAAGTGTCTAATTGGGGGCGTTGTGATTGCGCGGCCGAAGTGATTGAGCATTTATATTTTCATATAAATGGAGACATTTGGCCGGAATGGAAGCTGTATTATGAGGAATAAGAGAGTTTGGCTCCTGACGTAAGGTTGGGAGCTTTTTTATAGGTATTGTGGTATAATATGTACAACCTTTTTACACATTATACACAAGAAAGGGGGTTTAGGCAGACTTATTTGTTAGAACTATCAGCGTTATTTATATTTCGCGAGGATTATAAACAAAGACCGCGTTAATAAATGAAACCCCAAGGCAAGCCGTGGGGTTTTAGTTGTATATTCTTGTAATCATGATTGACATATTGATGAAAATATTATATCATATTGGTGTTAAACTGCGACCCGGTAGCTCAGTTGGTAGAGCAGCAGCCTTTTAAGCTGACGGTCCTGGGTTCGATCCCCAGCCGGGTCACAAAAACAAAGTCGCCTATTTAGGGGCGATTTTGATTTTGTTATTTGTGGCTGGGGATAGAGATTTGTTAAATCTGACTTAAATAATCTACTGTTTACTTATTACGGGTTACTGGTTTCAGGTTTATGTGATATAATATTTTTGTTATTTAGTCAAGAAATTTGTGGTTTTATGAACTATTATCAAAAAACACCTGAAGAAGTTTTGATAATCTTTGGAACGATTAGGGAGAGGGGGCTGTCTTCTTTGCAGATTGAAACCATTCGCCAAAAAAAAGGGAAAAATGAACTTCCAAAAGCCGGCGTGTCGGCCAGTAGGTGGAAGGTTTTTTTTGACCAATGGAAAACCCCGCTTATTTTAATTTTGACGGTAGCGGCCATTATTAGTTTTGCTTTATCGGAATTGGCCGACGCGATTGTTATTTCTATTACTTTATTTGTGAATATATTGGTGGGTTATTTGCAGGAGAATAAGGCCAATCAGGCCTTGAAGAAATTGCGTCAAATGGTCCAGTACAAAGCCATCGTGGTTAGAAATGGAAAAAAAGAGCAGATTGCCAGCGAGGAAATAGTCCCCGGTGATATTTTGTACTTGGAAGCCGGTGATAAAATCCAGGCGGACGGAAGAATAATTGAGGCGCGTGATTTGGAAATAAATGAATCGGTGTTGACCGGAGAATCGGAGTCGGTAAAAAAGGTTTCTCAATTGATTAAATCTGAAATGCCGGTAGCCGATCGTAAAAATATGGTTTATCGCGGCACAATTGTTGATAATGGAAATGCAGCCGTAGTCGTCACCGCCACCGGCGGTGAGACGGAGATAGGCAAAATTGCTCATTTGGTAAAAAGCACGAAAGATGAGAAGACCCCTTTACAAAAACAGCTTCTTAAATTAAGCCAGGTTTTAACCGTCATTGTAATTATTATTTCTATAATTATTTTTACCATCGGCCTTTTGGCGGATTATGGGGGCTATACCTTGTTTGAGTTGTTTGAGATGACTATCGCTTTGGCTGTGTCCGCCATTCCGGAAAGTTTGGTGATAACCTTGACAGTCATACTGGCCGTGAGCATGCAGAGGATTTTACGACGCAATGCTCTTGTCCGTAAATTGGTTTCAGCGGAAACGCTTGGGTCGGTGAGTGTGATTTGTGTGGATAAAACGGGAACTATCACCGAGGGTAAAATGAAAGTTACGCGTTTAGTTACGGCGGAACATGATTTGGATAAAGAAGAACTGGATATCCTATCGGTTTTAAAAGAGGAAAAGCACCCGGATGCTTTGTTTGCTTTGCGTATCGGCGTATTGTGTAATAATGCTGTTTTTAATGAAAGTAACGGTTCCGCGGCGGGTAATTTTGTTGGTGATACTACGGAAACCGCGCTGGCCGAAGCGGCTTTGCGGGCGGGGCTGGACAAAAAAAATTTGGATGCCGTTTTTATAAGATCGGCGGAATTGCCTTTTGATAGCAATAAGAAGTTTATGGCCACCTTGCATAATTTTGACGGCCAGAGGAAAATTTATATCAAAGGCGCTCCGGAAATACTGTTCCGACGAGCCGGTTATTATGAAAAAAATGGCCGAGCCATAAAATTAAACGCAAAACACCGGGAATGGTTTTATAAAAAAGAAGAAGAAATGGCCAAGCAAGGTTTGCGCTTGCTCGCCTTGGGCTATAAAGAAGCTGAAAAAGAGCAAAAATTAGACGAAAAAGATATTAATGATTTTGTTTTGGTCGGTTTGGTGGCCTTGTCTGACCCCCTGCGAGCGGGTGTCAAAGAAACTTTGGATATTGCTCGTCGCGCCGGAATGAAAGTATTGATGATTACCGGGGACCATGTGAAGACGGCCCAAGCGACGGCCAAAGAAATCGGCCTGGTCGCTGGCACTGATAATATTTTTGATGGAGAAAAATTAAATTCCATTTCTGACGAAGAATTAAAGCAAGCCATCGGGCGCATTTTGATTTTTGCGCGCGTGGACCCGAAAGATAAAATCAGAATTGTAAAAGCTTTGCAAGCTAACGGCGAAGTTGTGGCTATGACCGGGGACGGAGTTAATGACGCGCCGGCTTTGAAGGGGGCGGATATTGGCGTGGCTTTAGGTTCGGGCACGGATGTGGCTAAAGAAATTTCCGATCTTGTTTTGTTGGATAATAAATTCAGCACGATTGTTTCGGCGGTGGAAGAAGGTCGGACGGTATACCAAAATATAAGAAGAGTGGTTTTGTATCTGCTTACCGGGAGCACCACGGAAGTATTTCTGATTGCCGCCTGCTTGATTGGCGGACTGCCATTAGCGATAATTCCGGCGCAAATTTTATGGATAAACATAATGGAAGATTCATTTCCGGCTCTGGCGTTATCTTTTGAAAAAGGCGAAAAAGAAAATATGGCGGACAAGCCGAGGCCCAAGAATGAGATGATTTTGAATAGCCGGATGAAGCGGATGCTTATTATCGTGACGATTATATCCAATCTGGCTTTGCTAACTTTGTACTTGTATCTTTTACGCCAAACCGATGATTTGGCATTGGCGCGCACAGTTATTTTTGTAACCTTGGGAGTTAGTTCAGTTTTGGTGGTTTATCCGATGAAAAGTTTACGCAAGATGCTATGGAGAATAAATCCGTTTGATAATGTTTATATTACGTTGAGTGTCGTGGTCGCGGCGATTATGCTGATTGCGGGTGTCTATTGGACGCCCTTGCAATCGCTCTTGCGCACTGTGCCGTTAAATGAAAAACATTGGTTTTTAATTTTGGCTTTTAGTTTTATTAATGTGGGGGTGATTGAATTGATGAAAGGATTATTGTTGGTAAGAAAAAATAAAAAATTAATTAATTAACCGCTAACCATATGGGAATGAATAAAACCTTAATGAAAAAATTAAAAAAAGATTTGCATGCTTATCAATTAAAGCGCCGAGACGTGATTCGCGAGTCCGGTGATGCCCTGCATCACGCCAAGCGAGTGATTTTCGCTTTGCATCGTGATAATCAGCCGGAAGCGATAATCAAATTGAAAGCCACCGAAGCGATTTTCAAAAAATTGCGCGCAAAATATAAAAATGATAGAAAAGTTTTGAGTGAAGGCGCGTACAAGGCCGCGGTGGAAGAGTATGTGGAGGCCGCGCTTTTCTATCAATTTTTGACTACGGGAAAAATTAGCGAAATAAAGAGTTTTGGGATTGAGGCGGATATCTATCTGGCCGGTCTTTGCGATGTGCCGGGCGAGCTTTATCGCTACGCTATCCGCGCCGCCACCGGTCACGACACGGCCATGGTGAAAAACTGTTCCCAAATGTCAAACCACATTATCGGGGAGCTAATCGAGTTCAATTTGACGAGTTATCTGCGGACAAAATTTGACCAAGCCAAGCAGGCCAATCAGAAGCTTGAATATATTGTTTATGAAGTTTTATTGAAGAGTAACGAGTAATAAGTAATAAGTAACGAGTAAATAGTAAAGAGTAAATGGTAAATGGTAATACCTAAAACCCTAAATCCTAAGCACGGTTCCGAAACAAATTATAAATTAGAATTAATTAAATTCGAAACTGTTTTAAGTTTGTGTTTTTGAACATTTGGATTTGTTTAGAATTTAGATATTAGGATTTGGTTATTTTATTAGGTGAATTAGAAATTAGGTGAATTTATAACCATGCTTCAGGTCTCATGTTTCAGGTATTATGTTTTCTTCCCGCGCTTCTTATAAAAGAAAAACCTCGCTAAGGATTGAGCGAGGTTTAGCCGTCTAAAAAAATGGGAAATTTTGATTTTTGAGAAAATCCTCAATGGGCAGAAATTTTTTTAATACCCGGCGGCCGCTTTTGACGCGCGTGATGGCGTCTTGGAGAAGCGTTATCGTTGCTTCGTCAGTACAGCCGCGAATATGCTTTTGCGCGTCATCAACAAATTTGAACGCGGCCAAACTGATAGCATTTGTATTCCAGCCCAAACGGCGCATTTTCTCGGCGCCTGATCTCACTCCCCATTTAGGGGCGCTCTTTTTATCATAGCTTTGCCTCCTGGTTGTTTTTTATCATATTTTAGTCGATTATGTCAATATACTAATAATCGGCAGATTCAACAAGTTCCGGCAATCCAGTATGGAAATGGTAATACTACGATTATTCGTGTACACGAATAATCGTAGTATTATGAATTCCCTTCGCTGTACAGCGGGGGAATGACTTCTACCCCCAAGATTGATTTTTTGCTTATTTTAGAATATAGTAAGGGAGTATGAAACTTATAATAAAGTTTTTGAAAAAAATAATTCCCAAAAAAGTGCTTAATTTGCGTCATTTTTTTTATGCCTGGTTCGGCGCGTTTGTCTGTCGCCACCCGTCGGAAAAATTGTTTGTCATCGGCGTTACCGGCACGAGCGGCAAATCCAGCACGGTTTATTTTGCCACTCGGCTTTTGGCCGCGGCCGGTTTCCGCGTGGGCGCGCTTTCCACCATAGAGTTCTATATCAATGGCGAGAGCCGGTTGAACGACAAAAAGATGACTATGGTTGGTAAAATGTTTATCCAGAAATATCTGCGTCGGATGCTAAGAGCGGGCTGCGAAGTCGCAATTATTGAGACCACTTCGGAAGGCGCTTTACAGCACAGACACAAATTTATCAATTACGATATGGTGGCGTTGACGAATTTGTACCCGGAGCATATAGAAGCGCATGGCGGGTTTGAGAACTATAAAGCCGCCAAATTGGCCATATTTAAGTATGTTGCCGGTTGTAAACGAAAGAATAAGCGCAATGTTACCATCGGAAAGACGGCGATTGTAAACGCGGAATGCAAGTATAAGGAAGAATTTCTTGGTTTTAATTTTGACAAAAAAATCATTTTTGGACAGGGCGGCAACTACGCGCCCATCAACCTAACTTCGGATAAAGCCGGCTTGAGATTTACTATTGGTGAACATCAATTCAGCGCGCCGATGTATGGAGAATACAATATCGGCAATCTCACGGCGGCAATAGCCGTTGCCCGTCATTTTGGCGTCGCTTGGGAAAAGATTAAAAATATAGTGGCCGGATTTGCCAATGTGCCCGGACGAATGGAATTTATTCCGGAAGCGGAAAAATTTGGGATTAAAATAATTGTGGATTATGCCTTTGAGCCGGGGGCGATGGGGGAGTTGTATAAAGTGGTGAAACTGCTCACCCCAAAAAGAGTCATTCATGTTTTTGGCGCGACCGGCGGCGGCCGCGATCGAGACAGGCGTTTTGTTTTAGGTGATTTTGCGGGTCGAAAGGCCGATATTTGCATAGTCACCAATGAGGACCCCTATGATGACGACCCGATGGTGATTATAAAAGAAGTCGCCGCCGCGGCCGCTGGCGGCGGCAAAATTTTGGATGAAAATTTATTCATTGAGCCGGATCGTCGGCAGGCGATAAAAAAAGCGATTGATTTGGCCGCGACCGGGGATTTAATTCTCCTTACCGGCAAGGGCAGTGAGCAGGCGATAGTGTCCAAGAGTGAACTTATACCTTGGGACGACAGGCGGATTGCCCGTGAAATTTTGACTTTGAAGTGACAATCAATCCTTAAATTGATATAATATATTATATGTCAAAGCCGGAGAGACAAAATCCAATTGGCCGATTTTTCAGTTCCCCCTTGTTTTTGATAATCGGTTTGCCCTTGGCTTTTGTTCTTATTTTCACTTTTGTCCGTTCTTATTATAATAATTATAAAGTTAATCAAGAGATCGCCGCTTTGGAAAAAGAAATCAAGAACTTGGAAACCAGAAAATTTGAGCTAATGGGCGTGCTCAATTTCACGCTGTCTGACCAATTTGTGGAAGAAAAGGCGCGGACTGAATTGAATCTAAAAAAAGAGGGGGAAAATATCTTGGTTTTTAAAAATGAGAATCAATATCCGGAAGACCGGGCGGAATCGTCCGGCCGGACTGGACAAAAAATATCCAATGCGTTAAAATGGTGGTATTATTTTACAAATTAAAATTATTAATTACTTAGAGTTTATGCAAACGGAAGAAGAAAAGGCGGCTGGCGCGGCTACGCCGACAGGCCGGCCGGCGCCGACAGGTGATTTTAAGAAATGGAAGTATGCGGTGGCGGGAGCGGCGGTTTTGCTGGTTTTGGCGGCGGTCTTGGGGGTGGGCTATACTGTTTACGCGGTCAAAAATCTCTCCCAATCCGGTTATGTTTTAAAGGTAGCCGAGGTGTTGAATTTACCGGCCGTCCGCGTTAATGGCGTTGGTATACCGTATTATCTGTATGTGGAAGATATCAATACCTTAAAGGAATTTTATAAAAGAGCCCCGACCGGTCTGGCCCCGGAATTCAGCGAGGCCGAGTTGTCCGAGCAGGTTTTGAGCCGTCTGATAGTGAACGCGATTATAAAAGATATTGCCCGTGAATTTAAAGTGAGCGTCAATGAAGACGATATCAATGAGGTCAAACAGACGATTTTAGTGGATTATGATTCTTTGGAAGAAGTAGAGCTGATGCTCGCGACGCAATACGGCTGGACAATGGACGAATACATTGGGAAGATAGTAAAACCTTTTGTCTTGGAGAAAAAGACCGGCGAGTTTTTTGCCTTGAACGAGGGTCGGCCGGAGTGGGAAGTTTATCAAAAGAGTCCGCAGATCAGGGCGCGTCATATATTATTCAAAGTAGAAAACAAGGCGGAGGACTCGCGGGCGCTGGTCGAGGCGAAAAAAGTTTTGGAACGGATTAAAGCGGGCGAGGATTTTGCCTCTTTGGCGGCTGAATTTAGCTCGGACGCGACCGGTTCGCAGGGCGGAGATTTGGGCTGGTTTGGCCGTGGGGTGATGGTAGCGGAATTTGAAGCGGCCGCCTTTGCTCTGGGGCCGGGGGAAGTGGTCAAGGAGCCGGTCAAGACCGAATTCGGTTATCATATCGTAAAAGTGGAGGAGAAGCGCGAGATTCGGTCGTTTCAGGATTTGCTCAATGACCGATTGTACGAAGCTAATGTGGAAATTTTGATCAATGTGGCCGACCCGTTGGCACAATTCCGCGCGGCGGTGGAAGAGGCCAGGTCTTTGCAAGAATTAAACGCCTTGGAGTTGGAATAGATCGGATCAAGCACGCGGGTGTAGTATAATGGCAGTATATAACCTTCCCAAGGTTGAGGCGGCGGTTCGATTCCGCTCACCCGCTCTTTTTCACTCACCCGCTCTGGAGTTTAAGAGGAATTTATAAGTTTTAGATTATAAAATATGGAAGATAAAATAGAAGCCATTTTAGATCCATTCGTTATTGAAGAAATAGAGCGGCGAGAAAGGGATAAAAAAAGAAAGCAAGAGAGGAAACAACCTCAAATTGAACCACCACCCCCGCCCGATGAGAGAGAGGATAGAGATGGTGATAAAAAGGATGAAGAAAAGGATAGAGGCGTGACGATTATTGATATTTAGACAATTTTGTATTATTATAAAACAATCCCATCAGGGATTGTTTTATATGCCCCCTTAGTTAAATGGTAGAACAGTGGTATCGTAAACCACAAGTGTCAGTTCGATTCTGACAGGGGGCTCTCTTAGCCGCTATTGATAAAATATAAATAATTTATTATAATCTTACTGAAGGTGGGTTGAAGCAAGCTTGCCACCAAAATCGGCGCAACGTAACCAAGCTGCGCCCTCGTCCCGACATTATGCCGAGACGAGGGCTTTTTTATTTTTTAAAAATATGATATAATATATTAGTTCATAGTTAATTACTCGTTACTAGTTATCCCGATTTTGTATCAACAAAATCGAGTCCCGACCACGGTCGAGGATCCTCGATTGTTGCAAATCGGGACTGATTACTAGTTACTTATTTTTATGATTAATTTGGAAAAAGTCACCAAAAAATACAATCAGGACAGCGTCGCGTTGGAAAATGTGTCGCTCAAAATTGAACCGGGCGAATTTGTCTCCGTTGTCGGGCATTCCGGCAGTGGCAAGACCACTTTGGTGAAATTATTAATCGCCGAGGAGCGCGTGTCAGGCGGCACGGTGATGGTGGGGGACTGGGATATTACCCATATTCCCTATCGCCATGTGCCACTTTTACGCCGGCAAATCGGCGTGATTTTTCAAGATTTTAAACTTCTGCCCAAAAAAACCATTTACGAGAATGTGGCTTTTGCTTTGCAGGTGTCCGGGGAAAGCGGCGGGCGGATTCGCGCGGTGGTGCCGCGGCTTTTGGAAATCGTCGGTTTGCCTCATAAAATGACCTCTTATCCGCATCAGCTCTCGGGCGGCGAACAACAGCGCGTGGCGATCGCCCGTTCATTGGTTCATCGGCCCAAGATTTTGGTGGCCGACGAGCCGACGGGCAACTTGGACCCGGTGAATTCGCAGGAAATTCTGGATATTTTTGAAAAAATCAATGATTTTGGCACGACCATAGTGCTGGTCTCGCACAATGACCAGATGGTGAACCGTTTGCGCAAACGAGTCGTCACTTTGAGTCGCGGCCGGATTGTTTCCGATGTGGAACATGGAAAATATAGATTATAGTTTATGCGTAATTTAGTCAGGGTAATCCAATTCGCCTTGCAGGACATTGTCCGCAATCTAAGCTTGTCGCTGATGACGGTGCTGATTTTAGTGCTGATGCTCCTGTCGGTCAATACGCTCGTCATAATCAGATTTTTTACCGCGCAGGCGACGCAGTCCATCAAAG
>Ga0209541_10016662_pt1 | contig 10848 bp, 12 predicted proteins | sample RifCSPlowO2_01_FD_184027 | JGI IMG/M metagenome (GOLD analysis project Ga0209541, IMG submission 184027) | Groundwater microbial communities from Rifle, Colorado - Rifle CSP2_plank lowO2_0.1 (SPAdes) (version 2) | ecosystem: Environmental > Aquatic > Deep subsurface > Groundwater | place... | reverse complement strand
CAATCCGCCCGCTGGAGGCATGCCGTATTCCATAGCATGAAGAAAATCATCATCATGTGGATGCGCTTCTTCATTTCCGGCGCGCAGTTGTTTTGCCTGCTCTTCAAAAAGTTTCCTCTGCAAGATAGGATCATTTAACTCAGAATAGGCATTAGAGATTTCCATCCCTAAACAAAAAGATTCAAAGCGTTCAATCAAGCGAGGATCTTTTCTATGTGCTTTACAAAGCGGGGTGGATTCTTTGGGGTGGTCAATGATATGCACTGGCTGAATCAGCTTATCTTCAACCAGCTCTTCAAATAAGCATTGCACACCTAAACCCCAAGTTAATTTCCCTTCGTAAGGGATTCTGCGATCTTGCAGCAAATCCTGCAAATGCTCTACAGTCATACGGCTCACGTCAATATCAGCATACTGTTTAATGGCATCAATCATGCTCAATCTTTTCCAGGGAGCTTTAAAATCAATCTCTACTTCTTCACCGCGATATTTCTGCTTGACTTTGGTAGAACCATTTACTGCAAGACAGGCTTTTTCATACACTTGCTCCATGTGTTCCATCATGGTGTTATAATCTACATAGGCTTGATACGCTTCCATCATGGTAAATTCTGGATTGTGAGTAGGGTCCACATCTTCATTGCGGAAATTTTTGCAGATGGTGAAGACTTTTTCAAATCCTCCCACCAGCAAACGTTTTAAGAAAAGTTCTGGAGAAATGGAAAGGTACATTTTCATATTCCAGGCATTGATATGGGTAGTGAAAGGTTTTGCGCTGGCGCCGCCATAAACTGTCTGTAAAACTGGCGTGTCTACGTCAAGAAAACCATGTTCACGGAAGTAGTCACGAACTACACGGATAATTTTTTCCCGCTTGAAAAAAACTTCCCGCACTTCTGGATTGACAAACAAATCAACATACCTTTGGCGGTACTTTAATTCAATATCTTTTAATCCATGATATTTTTCCGGAAGAACAATAAGAGATTTTCCTAACATTTCTGCTTTTTCTACTGCGATAGTTACCTCGCCCATTTTTGTCTTAAAAATAGTTCCCTGGGCGCCGATAATATCTCCAGTGTCAGTTTTCTTGGTTAATCGCTCATACACTTCCGGTCCCAGTGCATCAACTTGCAAATATAATTGTACTTTCCCGCTTTGGTCTTGGATATGAAAAAAACTGGCTTTGCCCATCACCCGGCGAAGCAGAATTCTTCCCGCAACGCTGGCTTTTTCTTGGGTATGCTCTGCGGGTTGGAGTGGGGCGTATTTCTCATTGATATCTTTTGCCTGATGAGTGCGGGAAAAAGTATAAGGGAAAGGATTAATTCCTTCCGCTTCCAATTCCTGCAGTTTGCGCAGTTTGTCTGGATCTATTTCTAACTTTTTGGCCATAAGTGTGGCGAATGAGGAGGGTTATTTAAACATTTCTCAGTAATTTTATAAAGGAGAAAAATATCCTCTTAAAAAAGAGGTATAAACCGGGTTAAAAGACCGGCTAAAAAATTTTATGCTCATCACTAGCTGTGGAAATTCCATCAAATTAGCACAAGAACTGGCAAAGAAACTTAAAGCAAAATACACTCCGCTGAGCATTTCTGCTTTCCCAGATGGAGACATATATCTTAAATTTAATGCCCCGCTGAAAGGAAAAACTGTAGTCATAGTTGAATCGCTCTTTCCTCATTCACAAATTTCCTTGCTGAGAATTATTTTTGCCGCAGAAACTGCCAAAGATCTCGGCGCAAAGAAAGTGATTCTGATTGCTCCGTACTTAGCGTATATGCGGCAGGATAAGCGCTTTCATCCCGGCGAAGCAATATCCAGTAAAATCATGGCCAAACTTCTTGATAAAGCGGTAGATAAAATAATTACTATTGATCCCCACGTGCATCGGTACAAGAGATTACAGGACTTGTTTCACATTCAGGCAGTGCGGTTGACGTCCAATCATCTCATTGCTGACTATGTGAAAAAAAACTTTAAGGAAAAAGGAAAAAATGCCGTGCTTCTTGGACCGGACTGGGAATCTTCGCAGTGGGCAGCACGCATTGCAGAAGAAGTGGGTTTTGCTTCCACCATTCTGGAAAAAACTAGGCACTCTTCCCGGCACGTCAGTGTGAGGTTGGTGAAAACAGTCCCTTTGCAGGGAAAAGAAGTAGTCATTATTGATGATATCATTTCTACCGGGAAAACTATTGCTGAAGCGGCAAAATTAGTGCGGCGGTTAGGTGCAAAAAAAGTTACGGCTATTGGTGTACACGGTTTGTTTGTAGAGAATGCTTTGCCTAAATTGAAAAAAGCTGGAGTGGATAAGATTGTAACTACCAATTGCATCGAGCATCCTACCAATGGAATTGATGTGGTTACACTGCTGGCGAAAGAGTTGGGGAAGGAGAGGTAAAGTGGTAGATGGGGTAATAAGAAGAAAATGAATCCTGACAAAGAATTATTAAAGAGGAAGAAGAAAAAGAAGCTCGGCATCTGGGTAGTTGAGGAAGAAGGGGAGTATCCGGTGCATGAAGAGTATACGAAGGAAGGGGATGTGAAGGAGTAGAGTAAGTTTCCTTTTTTAAAAAATATTCAAAAAAAATTATCTAATAAAATTTAGAAAACAATACTTTCACTCACACTTCTCTTCCACACTCACCACTTCTACCGTAAATGCTACTCGCTGAACAGTAGGATGGGTAACTACTTTGCTTTTTTCTCCCACTGCAACTGTTACCGTCTCTTCACCTAGAACTTTTCCGGTAGTTTTACTGATGAATTGAAAAGGAACCATAGCTTTTCCGGCAGTGCAGTACTCTGGAACAGGAAGTATTTTCCATTCCAAAGCTCCGGCGTAACTGTAACTGCCTTGTCCCGGAGGCAAAGTATATTCCTCGCCATCGCTGGTTTTCAAATGAACTTTTTGTACTGCACAGCCATTCGCACATTCTGGGTTATTTGAGTTAATAATTTGCTTTGATGCTTGATCGGCAGGAAGCCTTTCATCTTCCTGAACAGGAGTAGGTAGAGGAACTTGTTCTTGCGGTACAGGTGCGGGCTGCTGCTGAGGAAATGAAGGAAAATTTATCAATTGACAAGAGAGCAGGAAAATACTAAAAAGAAAAAATGCCATGATAATTACTTTTTTGGTGATATACATATGGCAGAGAAAAACAAACTTATATTTAAACTTAACTTTGAGCAAACTGTCCGATAGTATTCCACCGTAGAAGCAGCACCGTCTTCTCGCTTTTGATTGTGTTTTTGAAAGCTGCCCCTCCCCGACTGGGCCTACCCCCTCGGCAGCTTGATGTATTTAGATAAGAAGCTCGACCTGAGGACGGTGCTGCTTCAGAAAGCTAAACAATTACTAGCAACCTTTTTAAATAAAGAGAGAAATCAAGCATAAACTCATGGCAAAAATGCATTCACGGGCACGGGGAAAGAGCGGAAGTAAAAAGCCGGCTAAAAAAATTCCTTCCTGGGCCCCGTATAAAGAAAAAGACGTAGAAAAATTAGTAGTGAAATATGCTAAAGCAGGAAAGAACAATGCCGAAATAGGTCTGCTGCTACGGGACAGCTATGGTATTCATAATGTAAAAGCTTTGAGCGGAAAAAGCATCAGCGCAGTAGTCAAAGAAAACCATCTGCAAAAGAAATTGCCGGAAGATATGCTGGCTTTGATTAAAAGAATGATTGCTATAAAGCAGCACATGGGAAAAAACAAGCAGGATAAGACTGCTCTCCGCGGATATCAGTTAACTAATTCTAAAGTTCATCGTTTAGTGAAATATTATCAGCGCTCCGGCAGAATTGCTCCAGCGTGGAAGCTAGACACGGATAAGCTGAAGATGTATTTAGAGTAAAAAGTTCGATTGCTTTGCAGTTTAGATTTTTATTTTCTTAAAGAAAAAAATATTTAAAAAAAGAAAAAACAGTTTAAAAAAGTAGATTTTAAAAAAGAAGAAAACAAATAAAAAAAATATTTTTCAAAGTCAAAGAAAAGTCTTTTTGCAACATTATAGCTGTGACTTGATATTCTCAATGTGGCCGGCGATATCTCTGCCTTTCTTAGTTAACTCAAGCAGTTTTAACCTTCCTTCTTTCTTGAAGTTAATCAATTCTGCCTTTTGCATCTCCTGCAAAATCTTTACCACATGCGAATACGTGCAGTCAATCTGCTTAGCTAAAACAGAAGCATACACATTGGCATCAGCATTCTTTAACTCTACCAGCATCATTGCCGGCTTTTCTCGAAAAAACACATCGAAAATTACTTTATTCTTTGCTATATTTCTCATCACGTTGGACACCCCCTAATTAATCCACACCTCTTTAACTCTTTTTTTTGGTAGAGCTTGTGAGGTATATTTAAACATTTATCTATTGTAAGACATATTTTCTAATGTGTATATAAACGTTGTGTATCAGTAAACTCTCAAAAAGAATTTAAAGAGAGAACTTTTGATGAGAAAAGCATGTCTCCTCTTCCTCACGATTTTTTTCCGCATCAGAAAATTCGCCCCGGACAGGAGCAGCTTCTTGCAGATGCCAATACCGCCTTTGCTGAAGGAAAAATTCTTGTAGCTCATGCCCCCACGGGATTAGGAAAAACCGCCTGTGCTTTAAGCATGGCAGTCTGGTATGCATTGGAAAAGAAGAAAAAAGTTTTTTTCCTTACCAACAGACATACCCAACACCGCATTGCCATAGAGACACTTCAGGCGTTAGAAAAAAAAAGCGGGAAAAAAATACCCTGCATTGACATAATCGGCAAACGCTGGATGTGCAGCCATGACACTGCCGGCATGTTTGGAAAAGATTTTATGGATTTTTGTAAAACTGTCGTGGAACGGGGAGAATGTGAATTTTATAATAATGTCTATCAAAGTAATAAAGCGCTTACTCCGGAAGTAAAATTAGCACTCACGGAGCTGAAAATGCGCGGGCCCATGCATAATGAAGAGATTATATCATATGCGCAGGAAAAAAGATTCTGCGGGTATGAATTATCGGTAGCCATGGCAAAAAAAGCGCAAGTAATTATTGCCGATTACAATTATCTTTTTAATCCTTTTGTGAGAACTGCTTTTTTGGGTAAGCTGGAACTTCAACAGGAAGATATTTTTCTCATTGTTGATGAAGCCCATAATCTTCCGAGTAGAGTAACGGACATGATGAGCAGTGCATTATCTACCTTAACGCTCAAATATGCAATTCAGGAAAGCAAAAAATTTGGCTATTCCGGCATGGTGGGGTGGTTGATTAAAATAGAAGATCTGCTGCTGAGTTTAGACCATTCAAGAAGCCGAGAAAAATGGACGGGGAGTCAAGCAAAAACAGAAGAACGGCTGGTAGGAAAAGAAGAATTTATTTCCAAAGTGCAGGCGATTCATCCCTACGATGAACTGATACAGGAATTAGAGCTTGCGGCGGAGGAAATCAGAAAAAAGCAGAGAAAGAGTTATTTGGGAGGCATTGCCGCATTTCTGGAATCTTGGCTTGGTGAAAATGAAGGATATGCGCGCATTTTTTCTGAAAAACAAGGGAAGTACGGAACTTTTCAAGTGTTAAGTTATGAATGTCTGGATCCCGGAAAAATCACCAAAGATATTTTTGCTTCTGTATCTGCGGGATTGCTGATGAGCGGAACCCTGAAACCTTTATCCATGTATCAGGAAGTCTTAGGCATTGAAAAATCAAAAGCAGTACTGAAAGAGTACGGCTCTCCCTTTCCACCGGAAAATAAACTTACTCTTCTAATTCCTGAGACCAGCACCAAGTATGCAGTACGCAGTGAAGCCATGTATCAGCAGATTGCCCAAAAATGTTCTGAACTGGCAGAACTTATCCCCGGTAATGTAGCTTTTTTTTTCCCCTCCTATAGTGTGAGGGATAACGTGGGAAGATTTTTGCGCATAGAAAAAAAAATGTTCTGGGAAAAAAATGAAATGAGCAAGGAAGAGAAAGAAGGGTTGTTAGCGGAATTTAAGGCCGCAAGGATAATCGGAGGAATTTTACTGGGAGTAGCAGGAGCAAATTTTGCTGAAGGAGTAGATTTTCCAGGCGATCTTTTACAGGGAGTGGTAGTAGTAGGCCTGCCCTTAGGAAAACCGGATTTAAAGACGCAGGAATTAATTTCTTACTATGATAAAAAGTTCGGCAAGGGATGGGATTATGGGTATATTTTTCCGGCCATGAGCAAATGCATCCAATCAGCCGGACGGTGCATCAGAAGTGAGACTGACCGCGGAGTAATCGTCTATTTAGATGAACGCTTTTCCTGGGAAAGGTACTATGCATGTTTTCCGGATAAAGTGGGATTACGGGTAACTAAGAAATACGAAGGGATGATTAAAGAGTTTTTTGGGAAAGAATAGGGGAGATGATTAGGGTTTTTTTAGAAAAAATGAAGAAGAGAATGAAGAAAAAAAATAAAAAATTTAAGGACTTGGTAAGGGAGCATACTCTCTTAGAAAAGGCTTAATCTCCTCTGGCATGTCTCCTTCCGTCCAAGATCTGGTAAAGTCAGAATGCCTTGCATTATACTGCCCAGCAAGCATGTTCCGCTGTGAAACGTATCCTCGCAGGATTGATTCCTTACGTGCTAATTCTTCTCTGGCATCAAAAGGCCAGTCTGCGCGCGGAAGATTGCTAAAGTCAGTCTTATATCCAGTTATTTCTCCTTTGGTAGAAGTTATCTGTGCATCTACTTGTTCAATAACTGCAGCTTGATTTTTAAACCAGCGGTAATTTTCTAAAGCGTAATCAGGAGTAGCAATTCTTCTGGTTTGTCTTGTACCCTCCACTACTTGCTCATGGAAAAGTCCAAGTGCAGTGCCAGTAAAATACAAACCTATCCCTGCAACCACAATACCTCCTGCAACTAAAACAGATTTTAAACCATCGTCCAGTGTCATTTTTGTACCTCCACTTCTAAACTGTTATTTACTTTTTTGTTTGCTTTCAGAGCTTCTTCTGCTCTTTTTCCCCGCTCTAATTCCTGACGATCAATATCACGAACGTTGAGTATCGGCTTTTCTATTTTTAATGGGGCATTGCTCACAATGTATTTTCCACTCCATTGAAAGTACTGGCCTTCCGGGGTAAACCAATAAATATAACTATCAGAATCACCATACGTACCGTCCGCACCCATAATTTCTTGCGTGCAGTAAGGTTCACCCGCAACATAAGCAAGAGTTCCTTGCGCACATCCATCACTATTTAAATAAGTTCCTGTTTTAGGCTCCAAGCGTTTTCCTGAAGAAGAAACTTTTCCTACTACCGGCGAACTCATAACCACGGTGCCGACATCACTTAAAGCATAAAGCCACATGATTTGGGTGGGATCATTCGCTAACTGTAATCGTTTATTGATACTGTCTCTTTCTACAGAATGATCAATTTTAACCGCTGCCTGATCTCTATTCATCTGTAAAACCCTTTGATCTGGGTTACAACTCTCCGCTGAAGTTAATAAGAAATATCCGCTGAGTAATGCTCCCATTGATAATTTGTTGAAGTAATTCATTTTTTATGCCCCCTATTAGATGTTTTATTTCTCAAAATGAGACCCATTTATAAATGTTACTACTAGAAAAAGTAATTCTATAAGTGCTAATAGTCTGCACTTGCATCAATGAAAAATGAAGTAAAAAAATAAAAAAGTCTACTTCTTTCCTTTTTTTGCCATAGGCATGCCGCAAGCAGCAGCACACTGTGGGCAGGAATTTTTCCACAGCAACTTTAAAACTCCGCCAAGAACTAACAGTACTGCAAACCATTGCACCCAGCCATCAATACCTAGCCATTTAGGCCAAAGCAGGGCATTCAGCAGTAAAAGTGCGCCGACAATTACTTTCTTTGTTCCGCTGCAGCGGGAACACATACAGTCTCCATGCATAATTATCACCTCTTTTAAGGGTTTTTATAGTAGAAAGGTTTTAGAGTTTAAAAAGGTGCCCTCTTGGTTTTTGAAGAGTATTTACTATTAATAAAAGACTAAATATTTATAAAGAGATGTGAATCTGGGGGAAATATGGAGATACTAACCAAAGAAAAGCCTAATCCTTCAAATATTACTTTAAGTAATTTTTTAGGGATGGGCTGGAAATGGACAAAGAGAATTTACTTATCAGCACTACTTGCAACAACCCTCCATGCAGGATATGATTTCTTCACTGATAATCTCCACAAAATAAAATCTGGGAATACAATGGATTATTTACAAGTGAGAGAATATACTGTGGATGTTGGCGAAGAGAAAAAAAAACTCACTCTTCTTGGTGAAATTCATTTTTATTCCGAACGAGAATCTCAGCTTGCAAAAGAACTCATTGAAAAACATGATACTTTTGCCAGTGAAACCGGAGAAGGAGAAAAAATTTCCTTTGGCAATTCTCTCTTTGAAATGGTTATTGCTCTTCCTATAATACCCACTTATTTATTTTATAGATTAGGAAGCGGGAGGTTTTATTGGACAGCCAGTGATTTGGCGAAACAACAGAGAGAAAAAGTGTATGCTCTTGAAGAAGACCCCTTTCGTTTTTTATCTGTGAAAGAGAAAATTTATTTTTTTGGCTCGACTGTTTTTGATCTCGCATTAGCACCGGTATCATATTGGGAGGGGAAATATGAAAATCCTTACTCGCCGCAAAAATATTCTACCTTTCCTTTTAAAAGAAGCCTTCTAGATAAGAGAGATGAAGTAATGGCGGAATCTTTGGCAGACTTGCTTAAGAAAGACGACACCCATGCTCTCTTAGCTTCCGTCGGAGCAGCACATCTTGAAGGAGTTATTAAAAATCTCAGAGAAGAAGTTAAAATTCAGGAAACGAAATAAAAGAATTTTTAATGAATAATTTTGTTTCAAAATAATTAAATAGGGCTTCGTAATTTCTCAAACACTTATCGCGGTAGTAGTATAGTGGTAGTACATGAGCTTCCCAAGCACCTTTTTGGCAAGCAAAAAGCTGCACCAAAAATCTCTTAAGTGTGATTTCACTTTGTTCAATCCCACAACAAAGAGGAGGAAATGCAGAATGAGCTTAAAGTCCGAGTCCGATTCTCGGCTACCGCAGTTTTTTTACATTGGTAAAATTTTTTTATTCAAAAAAAATTTTAGGCGAGAAGTTCTTTATTTTATCAAACACTTTTTTTTCCTACCCTTCCGCATCCTCTTCTTCGTCCCCTTCCCCTTCACGGCGGATGACTTTCACGGCGTCCATCTTGACGGTAATGGGAATAGGCACTGCGGCTTCCAACAATTCAACCACAATTTCCTCTTTCTGCTTGTTGATTCTGATGACTTTAGCATTTTCCCGCTTGAATGGACCGGAAATAATCTCAACGATATCGTTCTTGCGAATATTCATCTCTACTTTGACTTGTTCTAACATATGCTCAATTTCCTGATAAGGAATTTCGCGAGCAAGAATTCCCCGAGCATAAGGCACGCCTTGCAGAACTGCTTCTGCATCTTCTTTTGAACCAGCTTCCATGAAAATATAGCCGCGCATGCCGTGAGGGCGAATAATGCTGAGAATAGAGAGTTTTGTTTCTTTTTGCAGCTTGGAGATGAGGTAATCAACTACCTGATCTTCACGATTTGCTGCAGTTCTGATGCCGAGGATGATTGATTCAGCCATGTTTAGTAGTGGGTGTTTGGTAGTTGGAATTGATGTTTGGTAGTTGGTGTGTGATAGGAAAGTAGGCAGTGATTAGTGGAAAAATAATTGATCTATCAGGAAAATGATAAACCCCAATGCACCAAGAAGGCCAATGCCCAGACCGCTCACTTTTACGATGCTGAGATACTCTTCCTTGTTGGGTTTTTTGGTAACGTGAAGCACCCGAAGACTTTCCTTTATAAATCTTTTGAGTTTGCTGGGCTGCTGGTCTTCAGAGGCAGTTTCTTCTGCATTCTGCCCTGAAGGCGAGTTCTGAGTGTGTGCATCAGAATGGGATGAATGAGGGGGAGTTTCTTCCATGACAATCTCTATGCAATTACGGGGGTTTATTTATAAATGTTACGAGAAAGATGGTAAGGATGAGGATTGTGTAGGTTAATTGGATTTTAAAATTAAGAAAAAGCTTCCTATCTCTTTCCTATCTCACAAACTCAATCCCCAGCTCATTTTCAATGGCCTTTTTTTTCTTATCGTAATGGCGGTAATTCTCTCCAAAAATCTGGTCTGATTTTACCCCAGTAATAATTACCATGGTTCGGATAGTTTTGTCTAAATCCTTGTAAATCTGCGCACCCCAGATAATTTTTGCTTTTACATCCAAACGTTCAGAAACTGTTTCCACGATTCTGCGCGATTCGTCCAGAGTTAAATTTTCTCCCCCGGAAATGTTAATTAATGCGCCGGTGGCATGAGAAATGTCCACTTGAATCAGAGGATTTTCCAAAGCTTTCTGCACGGATTCATCTGCGCGGTTTTCTGAATCAGACTCTCCAACTCCAATGAGAGCCACTCCCCCTTCGCTCATGATAGTTTTCACGTCAGCGAAATCTAAATTTACCAGTCCGGTGCGGGTGACTAATTCGGCAATACCCTTGACGGAATTGGTAAGAATTTCATCCGCCACTTTAAATGCGGTTTGTAAAGGCAGATGAGGAGCTAATTCCAGCAGTTTTTCGTTGGGAATGACAATTAAAGTATTGACACTTTGTTCTAATTTTTCCAGACCAATAACAGCATTCTCAGTGCGATGAGCGCCTTCCATGCTGAAAGGCATAGTTACAATGCCGATGTTCATGATGCCCATCCTCTTGGCAAGATTGGAAATGAATGGCGCGCTTCCAGTTCCCGTTCCTCCTCCCAAGCCGCAGGTGATGAAGATTAAGTC
>Ga0209541_10016661_pt1 | contig 10849 bp, 12 predicted proteins | sample RifCSPlowO2_01_FD_184027 | JGI IMG/M metagenome (GOLD analysis project Ga0209541, IMG submission 184027) | Groundwater microbial communities from Rifle, Colorado - Rifle CSP2_plank lowO2_0.1 (SPAdes) (version 2) | ecosystem: Environmental > Aquatic > Deep subsurface > Groundwater | place... | reverse complement strand
TTTTGAAACCGCCTGAGACATAAACTCATCGGAGGTTTTCGGCGCGCCGGGGAGAGACTTTTGGGGCGTCATCATTTTTGCCTGCCAAAACTGCGCCAGCCCCGCCAAGACAGCGAGTATCCGGCTTGGCAAAGCCAGGTTCATCTGCCCAAAAAACATAGGATCTATCGCACCTGGATTTGAAACAAAAGAATAAAGCGCCGAAAGGCTCGACGGATCAAAACCTTTCAAAAAAACCTGATACAAAGCGATAAGTATCGGCAATTGAATCAAGAGCGGGAGACATCCGGACATTGGATTGGCTTTGTTCTCTTTATAAAAATTCATAAGCGCCTTCGCCTGCTCTTCCTTATTGCCTTTATGTTTTTCCTGAATATCTTTTATCTTGGGCTGAAGATCCTGCAGGGCTTTTTGAGACTTGATAGCCTTTTGGCTCATTGACAAAAACGCCAGTTTTATAACAATCGTCAGAATTATTATCGCAACCCCGATATTGGAAAAAGACACGGTGTTGTAAAAAAACACCAGCAGGTTAAAAAGCGGACGGTAAAGAATTTCGTATAAAATAGACATCATCTGCTAAAATCCAAAATTCAAAAAGGGTTGGAATTTAGGATTTGGATATTAGAATTTATTTGTAATTTGTTATTTGGTGCTTGTGGTTTCATCTGCAATTCACCAGCCTTTTAATAGTTAGCGTAATTCCTTTCCAAACACCGTATCGAGACACTACATCTACGCAATAATCGGAGCACCGCGGACTGTTTTTGCACCCGGCGCGCGCATTCGGAAATAAACAAAAAACAGGGGACAGATAGATAAACCTCAAAACCCCTGTTTGCGGGGAAATTGTTTTCTGATATATTCTCACAAAAAAAACCAATAGTTTCACAGTCGGATAAAAATATTTTCCAAATCCTTCTTGATTTCGAAAAATTTTCTTGATAAAGATCCCCGAAGGGCGACAATTCTTATGTTTTTATCCGCTGGAATGTCAGCGGCTCTTAACACCTCCCTGACGCGTCTTTTTATCTTGTTTCTTTCAACCGCTTTCTTTGAAACTTTCACTCCGACCGACACCTGCCTAAAACCCGACTTGCCCCCTTCCGTCCTATTTGTAATATAAACATCAAAAAACGATCCTGACATTTTCATACGGATACCGTAAGCCTTTTCCTATTTTTAAACATTCTTCTTTTAAGCGTGTTCCGACCCGTCTTGGTGGACATCCTCTTAAAAAAACCGTGGGTTCTGGCTCTTTTTTTATTTTTCGGCCTGTATTTGGTTACCTTCATACATTTACGAAATACGAATGTTTACGAATATACGAATAAATTCAAAATTCAATTCGTATATATTCGTAGTTATTAGTATTTCGTAAAGGTATTGTAGCAACAATTTAAAAATTAGACAAATTTAAAAACAAGTATTCTCGCAGGAAGAATTTACGGACACAAGACAAGAAGTAATGCACATTTCGTCAACAGGTTATCCACAATTGTTTTTATTTTTGATAAAATTTGATTTAAGCCGAGACGTGATATAATTGGCGCGTGTAAAAAATTCTTTCATTGTGAACACATTGCTGATTTAAATCAAGTTTTTAAAGTTTAAAAAATATCAGCTGATTAAAGCTGTAACTAATTATGGACAAAGACGAGCTTTGGCAATCCGCGTTAGCGGAAATTGAACTTTCGTTATCCAAAGCCAATTTTGTGACTTGGTTTAGAAATACGTCCATAGCATCAAAAAAGGACGGCGTGGTTTTAATTTCAACCCCGAGCGCTTTTATAAAGGAATGGCTTGAAAGCAAATATTGCGTGCTTATACTAAAAACTCTCCGCGGAAAATCTGGCGACATAAAGGAAATTAAGTTCTCAATCAAACCGCAGGCGGGAGATCAGGAAAAGAAAATCTCAAAAAAGAAAGAGCAGGTAGCAACCGCATTTATAGATCACCAAATAAATCTTAGCGAAACAGTCATCCCAGACAAGGAAACAAACCTAAATCCAAAATACACGTTTGACTCGTTTATTGTCGGATCATCAAACCAACTCGCGCACGCGACCGCTATTTCAGTCAGTAAAAACCTCGGCACGACATACAACCCGCTTTTCATATACGGAGGCGTCGGGCTTGGAAAGACGCACCTTCTTCAGGCTATAGGAAACGAACTACTGAAAAACAACCCGAAATGCAAGGTGCGCTATATGACTTCAGAAAAATTTTTGGGCGAGCTTATAAATTCCATAAGAAACAAAACCATAGACAAGTTTAAGGAGGAATACAAAAAAATAAACCTCCTTATCGTAGACGACATTCAATTTATCGCCGGAAAAGAAAAAACGCAGGAAGAATTCTTCCATATATTCAATGAGCTTTACGCAAACAACAACCAAATCGTTCTTTCCTCTGACAGGCCGCCAAAAGCGATCACAACGCTTGAGGAGCGCTTAAGGTCCAGATTTGAAGGCGGTATGATCGCGGATATAACCGCGCCGGATTATGAAACCAGAATGGCGATATTAAAATCAAAGCTTGTTGAAAAAAATCTTGGAGAGCTTGGAGATGATGTGCTTGGATATATAGCCACGACAGTTACTAAAAACATACGGGAACTTGAAGGAACTTTAAACAGGGTTGTTACGACTTCAAAAGTCATTGGGTTTGCGCCAACCTTAGACAAGGTTAAATCAATTCTTGCCACAACAAGCGCAAACAACAACACAAAAACTTCTTACAAAGTTATAATAAAAGCGGTTTCGGACTTCTATGATATTAAAGAGGATGATCTGATAAACCAGTCAAGAAAAAGGGAAATAGTGTTTCCAAGACAGGTTTGCATGTATTTGATGCGTGAGGAGTTAAAAAGCTCATATCCTTTTATTGGTGAAAAATTCGGCGGAAGAGATCACACGACAGTTATGCACGCTTGCAATAAAATAGGAAAAGAGGTCCAGAATAACGAAAATTTCATTGAAGAGCTGAATATAATAAAAAACAGAATTTACGAATCTTAATAACTTGTTGATATCTATGTTGATTGATTGTGGTAATCCTATTTAAAAATTTGATAAATAAAGAATCTGTTTTGAAATAAAAAAGTTTTCCAAAAACAATCAACGTAATAACAACTAAAAACCAACATAAAAATTGTCTACAAAATAAACAAAAACAACATTAAAAATAACTTTTCCACGTTTGTGGAAAAATAGTATTTATAATAAGTTCAATCAATAAATAAAATGGAAACAATATGTAATACACAAAAACTAAAGGAATCTCTTGAACACACAGAAAGAGTCGTTACAAGGCATCTGACTTTGCCCATACTTAATAATTTTTTAATTAAGACTGACAAAAACGGAATTACTGTTTCTTCAACCAATCTTGAAATAGGAGTTTCTTCATGGTTTCCGTGCAAAGTTATAAGAGAAGGCGAAATAACCGTTCCAGCAAAAATTTTTTACGGCATAATTTCTTCTCTTGGATCCGACAAGGTTTTTCTTGAAATTAAAAAAGACAATGTATTAAATATAAGCACCGATAATTATAAAGCTTCACTGAAAGGAGAAAACGCTAAAGATTTTCCGATAATACCAAAACTCAAGAAGGAAAACGCAGTAAACGTGGATTCAAAAGTTTTTTGTGGAGCTCTTTCTGATGTTGTGAGTTTTGTTTCGAATTCTGAAACGAGACCGGAAATAACCGGAGTCCTTGTTTCAAAAGAAGAGGGGGAAAAAGAAATAAAGATTGTAGCCACGGACAGTTTTAGGCTTGGGGAAAAAATCATAAAGCTCGGGAATTTAGAAAAAGATTTTGGTTTTTCGGTGATTGTTCCTTCAAAAACAGCGACGGAGATAATAAGAATATTTTCGGAAATGGACGGAAATTTAAATCTTGTAATGGAAAAAAACCAGTTTTGCGTTGAGTTGAACAAGACGGAAATAGTTTCAAGACTGATAGAAGGAAATTATCCTGATTACAAGAGACTTATGCCGTCAAGCTTTAATATGAGCGTAAATATTAAAAAGGAAGAATTTTTAAGAACAATACGTCTGATCAGTTTGTTTTCGAGCCGTGTTAACGACATCGGCCTTGCTTTTAACAAAGGAAAAGAGGCCAAGGTCAGAATTTACGCGACTGACGCTGATTTGGGCGAAAATAGATCGGAATTAAATATAGATATGACAGGTGAAGATATGGAGATAAGATTTAATTGGAGATATTTAGCTGACGGCGTCGCCGGACTTAATTCGGAAACTATAAGCCTTAATTTTATTGACGAATCCAGGCCTTGTCTTATAAAATCCCCGCAGGACGATACGTTTGCGTATATAGTGATGCCTATTAGAGTGTAATATAGGTCTTATAAGTCCGATAGGTCCTATTATAATGAGTGGCCACAGCAAATGGGCGACAATTAAAAGAAAAAAAGAAATAACTGACGCGAAAAGGGGCCGGTTGTTTTCAAAAATTTCAAAAATAATAGAGATTGCCGCAAAAAAAGGTGTGGATCCAAAAACAAACATTTCTTTAAAAGCGGCGGTAGATCAGGCACGCTCGTTTAATATGCCGTCTGCAAACATAGAAAGGGCGATAAAAAAGGGAAGCGGCGCTGGAGATGGAGCGAGCGCTCTGGAGGAGGTTGTTTACGAGGCTTACGGGCCGGGCGGAGTCGCGATTTTGATTGCGGTTGTTACCGATAGTAAAAACAGGACGGTTTCCGAAATAAAGCATATTTTGGCAATGTATGATGCTAATCTTTCGGGAGCGGGAAGCGTCAGATGGCTTTTTGAGTCAAAATTTGAAAATGGTGAAATGAAATGGTATCCGAAACAAACCGTAAAACTTAGCGAGGAAGATGAAGCCAAACTCACGGCTCTTTTCTCCGATTTAGATGATCAGGAAGATATCTCGGAAGTGTTTACCAACAGCCTATAGGTCTTATAGGACCAATAGGACCTATTATGGTTATTCTTGGAATTGATCCCGGCACGAACAGAATCGGCTATGGACTTTTGGAAAACAAGGGACGGGATTTGTCAGTTTTAAAATATGGATGCGTTGAGCTAAAATCAATCGGTGGAATGAAAGATTTCGCGGGTCTTTACGATTCCATGGAAAAATTGATAAAGAAGTGGAAACCGAATATTTTGGCCATAGAAAAGCTTTTTTTCTTTAAAAACAATAAAACCGTGATGCAGGTAAGCGAAGCGAGAGGCGTGATAATGCTTGCCGGAATAAAAAACAAGATTGGTATTCGGGAGTTTACTCCTCTTCAGGTAAAACAAGCGGTTTCAAGCTATGGCAGAGCGCAAAAAAAGGAGGTCCAGAAAATGGTCAGGCTTATTCTTGGGCTTAAGGAAGATCCGAAACCCGATGATGCCGCCGACGCTCTGGCAATAGCCGTTTGTTGCGCAAACACGCGCCTTTTTGAATGAAACAAAGCAAAGCTTGAGCATTGGATTGTCCAATCCGTCTCTGGGGATAACACAGCTCTTGACCTCTTATTTTACTATGTGTATTCTGTTATAAAACTTACAAGGTAATTAAATAAAATATGAAAAAAACCAAACTATACGACGATGATTACACAATGTCGGATGATGACGAAAAAGATTTAGATCCGGATCTTAAAGAAGAGGAGGAAGAAAATTTGGACGAACTTGAGGAGGAAGAGGATGAAGACAGCGACCTTGACGACGAGGATTTGGAATAGGACTCGAAATAGCGCACCCAAAGAGCCACCGACTATTGTAGCCGATGGCTCTTTGCTTTTCCCTCCATAAGCGGTAAAGTTTAATTAAGAAAATGATTGAGAATAAACTTTTAACAATAAAAGAAGCAAGTGGATGGGCTAGTGATTATTTAAAAAGAGAAATTAGTGAATCTAATATCTCGTATTTGGTGCAGTATGGGAAGGTTAAAAAGCATAACGGCGGCAATTTTATCTATGTTGATATAGATGATTTGAAAAAATATTATGAATCTTATCGCGGAGCAAGAGAAATTAATTGGAAAAAACAACTTGGCAATGATCTAAATTGGGCATTATCTTTTGATCATCTTCGAGAAAAAGATACCACTAAACATGTTCATCGGCTTCATCCATATAAAGGTAAGTTTATTCCACAACTTGTTGAGTATTTTATTGATAATCACACCGACGATTTTAAAAAAAGCACATATTTTAAAGCTGGCGATGTTATTCTTGATCCTTTTTCCGGTTCGGGCACAACATTGGTGCAGGCAACTGAAATGGGGATGCATTCTATTGGGATTGACGTGTCTCATTTTAATTGTATGATCACCGAAACAAAGTTGCTTGATTATGATTTAGTAAAATTGGAGAATGAGATTAAGAAAGTAAATCAGACAATAACAAACTACGAGATAGATAGTAGAATTGCGACATTTGAAAACGAACTATTAGCTAAAATGGCCAATTTTAATGATGAATATTTTCCAAGTCCACAGTTTAAATATGACATTCAACGAGGATGTATTAATGAAAATCAATATTCGGCAGGAAAAGAGCGAGAGTTTTTGAGAACCTATAATAGTCTTGTTAAGAAATATAATATTGAATTAAATAATTTTTCAGCAGAAAAATTTTTAGACAGATGGTATATTAAAAATATTCGCAAAGAAATTGATTTTGCCTTTGAGCAAATCAAACAGATTAAAGATAAAAAAAATAAAAAGATTTTAGCGGTGATTTTAAGTCGCACAATTAGATCGTGTCGTGCTACAACTCATTCAGATTTGGCTACCCTTAAAGAACCGCAAGTATCAACTTATTATTGCTGGAAACATAAAAAAATTTGCAAGCCAATTTTTTCTATTAAGGCATGGTTTGACCGCTATACGGTTGATACAGTTTATCGATTGAAAATATTTGCACGGCTAAGACAAAACAGCTATTGTGCTGTTATACCAGCTGATTCTCGCAATGTTGATATTTTCAAAGAAGTAGAAAAGCGGAACAAAAAATTCTATGATATTTTGAAAAAACAGAAAATATCTGGTATTTTTACTTCACCTCCATATGTTGGGCAAATTGATTACCATGAACAACATGCCTATGCGTATGACCTTTTTGGATTTAAACGAAGGGACGAACTTGAAATAGGCCCGCTCTATAAAGGTCAAGGTTCAGATGCCCGCGCATCTTATGTTGAAGGTATTTCGAAAGTTCTACTAAACTGCAGAAAGTTCTTATCTGATAATTTTGATGTATTTATTGTGGCGAATGATAAATATAATCTTTATCCTATGATAGCCGATCAAGCAGGAATGGGAATTGTAGACCAATTTAGGCGGCCAGTATTAAATAGAACCGAACGGGATAAGTCGCCCTATTCAGAAATAATTTTTCATTTAAAAGATAAAAAATAAAATGGCTTTATCAAATTCACAAAAAGAGAAAATCTCGGCATTACTTGAAAACAAAATTGAGGACAAACTTCGTCGCTATGCCCGCGAAACTTCCTCTATGCCGTTTTTGACGCGACTTATTCAAGATAATGAGAAGGTTGCGGCGTATTCTTTCATACATTCAATTGCCACAACATTGGGAATGTCTATTTATGAAGATGTTTCAAAAATTATTGCGGAAGAAACAGCAGATGAATGTTTTACTAAATATGATGTTGGTGGTGTTATTTCACGGGAACAAAAATCAGTTATTGATGACATTGTTAGAAAACTTCGTAATGGTGAAAAAGAAGTTAATAGCACACAAGAAATAAAGTCGGTGCTTGATGCTTCGGCAAAAGATGGGAAGGCACAGAAAGAAGGAAGAATTGCAGACTTCTATATGCGTCGTGATGGAAAAGAATATTATTTTGAAATCAAAACTGTAAAGCCAAACATTGATGTTTTTACAAAATCAAAAGCAAAGCTTTTGGAGTGGGTGGCGCGACGTCGAAGTTTAATTAAGGTTTTTCTTGCTTTTCCGTATAACCCGTACCACCCACAACCATACGAACGATTTACAGAGCAGGGTGTTTTAGACAGAGGAAAAGAATTTTTGATTGGTAAAGAATATTGGGATTTTCTCGGTGGAGAAAACACCTTTGAGGAGTTATTGACTTTATTTGATGATGTTGGTAAGAAATTTAAGGAAAAAATCAGAAATAAAATTCAAGAAGTTGCAAAAAGTAAAATGTCCTAAAATCCAGAAGGACGGTCCTTCCGGAATCAATAGATTATTTAATAAGATTATTAACTAATAAAAAATAAGCTATGAATAACTTTGATTTTAGACAAGAGTGGGAGTTTGTAACTGCCGAAACACACAATAAAAAATTTAAGAAGGCTGATTTAATAAAAAGGGAGATTTTGTTTGGTTTGCAGATATTATTAGGTAAAATGGAAAGAAAAAACTATCTTGCCTTGAAAAAAGTTTATTGTGCAGAAAAATCCATACAATAATAAACCAAGAATGAAAAAAGTTTATGCGGAGATAGGGTTTGGGAATGACGCTTTTCTTTCAACGGAGATTGAGGAAGGAAATAGCGAGTGTAGAATCCCAAAGTTTGTGAAACCCCGCAAGATAGAAGGTTATTATTTTCGTCTTTGGATATTCAAAAAAGTATTTGTCTTTTCTACTAATAATGGATTCAAAATGATCGCGAAGGATAGAAATAAATTTAAAATACTTTTTGGTGTCAGTGGAGAATCGCAATAATCAAAAATCCCGAGGTTCCCCTCGGGATTTATCCGATAAAACTTGGATTCCCGATTAAATCTCGCCTCGTTTTCGACTTGTCGAAGCGGGCGGGAATGGCAAAAGAATAATTTCGTAATTCAAGGCAATTTGTTGACTTACAGGTTAACAATTGTTAACCTAATAATTGATTAGGGTTAACAATAAAAATATGGAAAACAAAGACAAAAAAGCCAAGTATGTGTCTATTCAGGAGCTTGCTGATATGCTTGGTATCAGCAGAATTGCTGTGTTTAAAAAGATAAAGAAGGGGCAGATTCCGGCTGAAAGGATCGGACGTTCTCACGCTATTTCAAGGGAAAATGTTGATAAGATTATTAATAGCTCGGATTTGGGTATTTTAACCGAAGACAAGAAAGAAAAAATTAAGCAAGCCGTAGAAAGAGTCGTTAGAGAATATGGGAAAACTTTGATGCTTCTTGGCAAAGAATAATTATGAAACTAAGAAGACTTAATGTCGCAGATGTTGAGTATGTTGCTCACCGGCTTGCGAAAGAGACTATGACTTGGGATGAACCGATCCCTGATTTTAGCACTCGTTATACGAATGCTTTGGAAAGATGTTTAGATACGCCGCTTCAGTCTTTTGGAGGGCGGCAACTATATCCAGGGCTTCTTAAAAAAAGCGCCATACTTTTCTACTTAATGGTAAAAAATCATCCATTTCAAAATGGCAACAAACGAATTGCAATGACGACTTTATTTTATTTTTTATTTCAAAATAAAAAATGGCTGAAAGTTGATAACCAGGAGCTGTATAATTTTGCCTTGTGGGTTGCAGAAAGCAACCCAAAACTAAAAAGTGATACAGTTAGGGCTGTTGAAACATTTCTTAAGCACTATCTGGTCGATTTAAAATAAGCCGAGGGAAATCATCTTTAAATTAACAAGACTCCAATCCGCCAGATAGGAAATTGGAGTGTTGCAATTGTTTGAATGTGTTATAACCAGATTACTTGGTTATTTTCACAAACCTATGCTTGCCAATTTTTAAAACCAGTTCTTTATCAAGCGAGATCATCTCGTCGGGACTTTTTTTGGTTTCCGAATCAACATCCACCGCGCCACCTTGAATCAATCGGCGCGCTTCGGTTTTTGAATTTACCAAGCCGGATGAAACGACCAAATCAATAAGAGCCGCTGAATCTTTGTTGATTCTGACAGATTTTATTTCCTCCGGCGCTTCTTTTTTGGAAAAAGTCTTTCTAAAGTTTTCTCGGGCCGAGATTGCATCCTTTTCGGAGTGATACATTCTGACAATTTCCTGCGCTAAATCCAATTTTAGTTCCATCGGATTCACGGAATTTGTCGAAAGCGCGCGCGCCATTTCCTTTACTTTAGAAAAATCAACGCGTGTCGCGAGTGTAAAGTAAGGGATGATTTGCGAATCCGGAATGGACATTATTTTCCCAAATTGCTCGGTCGGGCTTTCCGTGAGCGCCACGTAATTGTTCAAACTCTTGCCCATTTTGCTTGCGCCGTCGGTTCCGATAAGAATATCAATAGCCACAATATCCTGCGGATCCTGGCCATATTTTTTCTGCAAATCGCGCCCCACGTTCTCATTAAACACTTGATCCGTGCCGATAACCGTGAGATCGCTTTTTAACATCACGGAATCGTATCCCTGCAAAACAGGATAGACTATTTCGTGGAGTTGTATCGGTTCGCTCTTTTTTTGGCGTTCCTGAAACATATCCCGCTCCAACATCTGCTCAACCGTGATCTGCGACATTAGTTTTAAAATGTCTTCGGCACTCATTTTGTCGTACCACTCACTGTTTGTCCTGATCTCTAATTTTCTAACATCCAATATCCTGCTTATTTGCTTAATATAATTTTTAGAGGCTGTTTCGGTTTCTTTTTTGGATTTTAAAGTTCGGGCGCGCATTTTGTCGGTCGGGTCGCCGAATCGGCCGGTGAATCCGCCGATCAGAAAAACAATTTTATGTCCCATCTCCTGCAAATCGCGGAGTTTTAGGTAAACCGAAGCGTGGCCTATGTGGAGGTCTTGACCTGACGGGTCTACTCCGTGCTTTACTCTTAATTGCTTTCCGGATGAAAGTTTCTTGATAACGTTGTCGCGGGAAATGACGTCTTTTACGCCTCTTTCAA
>Ga0209541_10016658_pt1 | contig 10849 bp, 10 predicted proteins | sample RifCSPlowO2_01_FD_184027 | JGI IMG/M metagenome (GOLD analysis project Ga0209541, IMG submission 184027) | Groundwater microbial communities from Rifle, Colorado - Rifle CSP2_plank lowO2_0.1 (SPAdes) (version 2) | ecosystem: Environmental > Aquatic > Deep subsurface > Groundwater | place... | reverse complement strand
TGTTCTTCGAGATTAATAAAGCTTTTTATGAGGTGTTTTTGAAATGGAAACAGAATTAATAGCTAGTGCACATGCTGTTGGAGAATCGAATTACCATATACAGCTTACTCCAGCTTATAGGAGAAAAATCTTTGAGGACCCTTTAGATAATTAATATAGTCTTATATAGCTATTGACTAAAGTCCATACTTCTTTCGGAATGCCTTTTAGCTTCTCAATACTTGTTGTGTAGTATCTAGCGGAAATAATTTGATTTTTTTGTTCTGGATTTATTTGATATAAGATAGGCATCTCTTCTTTTTTTTCTTTAACTAGAAATCTCCTATATCCAGGCTTTTTAAAAATATTTATGGCTATTCTTTTATATGTTTCCTCTAATGAATTTGAAATTAAAAAAGGTATTCTATATAGTGTTTTTGAAGTTTTAATATTAGGTATTTCTTTTTCACCCAATAGTAAATCAATTTCTCTTGATGTTCCATCTTTATCCATTACTGGAAAAGCACTTTTAATTGTAATTAAATCTAATTCTTCCTCTAATTTCGATAGATCTAGACGATCTTCTAGAACCATCAATAGGTTCTGTCGATTATTTTTGTGTTTTTGGTTTATCATTTTATATAAAATAAATTAGACTTCTTTTTTATATAATATATCATAAACTAATTTATAAAACTTTATATTTTACTACTAAAATGGGGTTAATCTCTTAGGAATAGAATATACTCGCCACGGCTCAGATATTAAAATCATTTATAAAGAACTTAAACACCTATAATGATTCTTTCCTTAAACTTCCTCTTTTTTATTTGTATATATTATCATGATGATCAAAATCATCAAAATTTATTATATTCGTAGAAATATTATATTGAAAGACTAATACAAAATGGCCTATATGCACACGTTTAGAATCTTTCATATTATACCTCAAATTTTTATAATGTTCTATATCTTCACAGCTTATAACTTCGTTAATCTTTTTTAGAAGCCGTTCATAAAGAACTTTATCCTTCTTGGATAACTTTTTCATGATTTCCTGTAAATGCTCGCTTATATTCCAATTATGCATATAACCCCTTTTAACTAGTGGCCTTTCTTAATTTATCTATGGAATTAAATTTAATATATTTTCCTTTCCTTATTTTGGCTAATTTCTCTATATATTCTGGTCTTAATTCTGGCTCTAGAAGTTCTTGTTCGAATTTATCAATCACAAAATTCATAGCATCAGATTTATTTTTAAAGCCATATTTACCTTTGACTATAGTTAATATCCTGTCCTCATGTTCCCCTAAACTTACAATAGCTTGTGCCATATAATGTTCCTCCTTATTATTTTTTATAATGAATAGTAATAAAACGTTATATAAAGCTTTTGGTAATATTTTCGTAAGCAAACTTAATTGGGTTCGTATACAAAAATTAGAGAATTTTGCTCATCGATTTGATAGTTTAGACTATAACCTAACCATAAGCATATCTTTCTTAGCTGATGCAACAGCTTAGCAACCATTATATCGCCTGAGCCTGTTGAAAAGATATAATCTGAAAACGGCTAGCAAGCTCTTTGTTCCTATCACTTATGTTGCTCTCTTTTAAGGCTTTCAGCTCTTTTATCAAGGCATTCTGTCTGCCAGAGTATATATCTAATTGTTCTGTTTGTATGTTTTTCTTTAAAGAACCATTGCTTATAAAACACCCAATAAAAACCATTCATTTTTTACGTGTAAATGAATGGCATGGCAAAAGTGACTATAAGTAATTTCGCCACGGCTCGGATTTGAACCGAGATATCCTTGCGGAAACAAGCTTTCAGTAACCTAGTTCCAGGCTTACGCTCTTTATATAAAAGACTTGCGCACTACCAGGTTATGCGACCGTGGCACAAAGAAAAATCAAGGAATTGTTCTTTTTAAATTTACTTATCAAAGCCTTATTTCAAAATATTCCAGCATTTCCTTGAAAGTAAGGCTTAAGAATTTGTTTTTTATTTCTTTTAGCTTGAATCTCTTTATTTCTCTCACTTCTTTTATTTTTGCTGACATTGATGCATATATAAACAGCCTCATAAATCCACTGAGCAAGAAAACAAAAAGCAAAGAGTTCATCCCGATTAAATCACTGCCCCATAACGATATGGCTCCACCAAGACTCGCACCTATGAAAACTCCGATGCTATTAACAACATTGAAATAAGCTGTGCATAAAGCAAGCCTTTGTCTTGTTACTGCGTCATATATGAAATTACCGATAGCAAGATTGAAACCAGCCCACATAAATCCTGAAAAACCTTCAACCAGGATTAAATAAGCAAACAATAATCCAGTATTAATCTTAAGCATCATGGGTGACAAGAGCCACAATATTGGAATAATAGGTATGAAAAGCCCGGTTATTTTCATTATCCTTACAGTTCCATAATTGTCTATGAACTTGCCCCATACTGGCAGAAAAATCAATGAAGCAATGGACGCAGAGATTATTGTTGTGATCCACATAGTATAATTAAAGCCAAGATCCTTGAGCATGTAAACAGCAAAGAAAGGTGATGCAATAGCTGTTGCCAAGGACATTAAAGAAACAAAAACTACAAATTTTCCAAAATTGCTTTTTGGTATTTTTTTTAAGAACTGCCAAAACGTAAAATGATAATCCTTATCAAGCTTTAGCTTAGGCTCATATTTCTTCCTGAACAAAAAAGCAGATATGGATCTGAACAAAAATGCCATCCCGAACAATATAAGGAATCCATAGAATACTTTTGTTTGTTTGAAATAATCTAAGATGAACCCTCCAAGAAGCATTGTTACCAATGCAACCAATGTACAAATCCTGCTTCTCAATCCAAAATATCTGCCGCTTTCCTCTGTTACTATATCTTTCATCCAGGAGTTCCAGGCAGGCGTTATGAATGCCCCGAATGTAACGAACATTGTATAAGCTATTATAAGCAGAGTTACAGATAAACTAGCATTTAGATCAAAGAAAAAAAATAATATGCCTACAGCAATTATTGGAATCCACATCATAGCTTGCAAAAATGCCCCGACAAACAATATGTTTTTTCTTGAATTATTTTCCATAGATTTTGTTGTGTATATTTGGGATAAATTGCCAAGCATTTGTGGAATGGAGCTCAAGAAGCCTATTTCTGAATTATTTGCGTTTAACTCAAGGGCATAAGGAGTTATATACTTCATGCCAAGACCCTCATTAATAGAATATGCAGAGCCTTCTTTTATGCTTATTTTTCTGGCATTGGCCTTTAATTTTTCTTCCCGGATGTTGATGTTTTTATTTATTTTTTTCTGCAAAAGGACCACCATTTTTTAAAAAAATATAAAATATCGGATTGCTTTTAAAGTCTTCGAAATTGCAGGTAAAATCATTGAAATTGCTTATGCGAAAAGCTTTTAGACTGGAAATTCAATAGCAAACAAGCTGGTTAAGCAAAATAATGGCTTGTTAGCTAAAATTCAAGAAGTGTTTAAGATGATAATAATAAGACAGCCGATAGTGGCCTTAGTGGGCCATGTGGACCATGGAAAATCAAGCATATTGGAAAAGATTAGGGGCATCTCTATAACCTCGCACGAGCCAGGATTGATAACACAGATGATAAAAGCTTATTCCATATCTTTAAACAACATAAAAAATTTTTGTGGCAGCTTGTTGGACCAGTTGAAAATAAAATTGACAATACCTGGAATCTTATTCATAGACACTCCAGGGCATGCTGCTTTTACAAACCTAAGAAAGAGGGGGGGAAGCATAGCAGACATTGCTATACTGGTAATAGATGTAAATGAGGGCCTGAAGCCGCAAACAATGGAAGCAATAGATATATTGAAGAGCTACAAGACGCCTTTCATTATTGCATTGAACAAAATAGATGCCATATCAGGGTGGCATTCAAAAAAAGATAATGGCTTAATAAAAAGCATAGAAATGCAAAATGAGAATGTCAGAAATCTGTTGGATACAAAATTATATGAAATAGTTGGAAGGTTATATGACCATGGAATAAAAACAGAGAGATTTGATAGGATAGATGACTATACAAAGCAAATAGCAATAATACCTCTTTCAGCAAAAACTCTTGAAGGCATACCAGAAATGCTGGTGGTATTGACCGGGCTGGCGCAAAGGTTTTTGGAAAAAAAGCTCGAGATAAAATTTGGAGAGAATGGAAAAGGCATAATATTAGAGGTAAAAGAAGAAAAAAACACAGGCATTGTTTTGGATGCTATATTATATGACGGGGTCTTGAATGCCAATGATATATTAGTTATTGGTGGCATAGAAAAAGCGACAGTCACAAAAGTAAAATCTATATTGGTGCAGGAGAGGAATGATTATAAAAGCATTAAGAGCATAAACGCAGCTGCTGCCATAAGAATAATAGCATCTGATGTAAAAGAAGTTGTTTCTGGCATGCCTTTTGTAACCGCTAATAATAATATTGACAATGCAAAGGAAATGGTGCAGAAAGACATTACTGATGTGCTGATAGAAACAGAAAAAGAAGGCATAATCATAAAGGCTGATTCCTTGGGCAGTTTAGAGGCATTGATACACATGCTTAAGGAAAAGGGGTTTTGCATAAAAAGGGCCTCTATAGGCAATATAACAAAAAAAGATATGGCTGATGCATCTGCTGAAAAAGACCAGCTAAGCAGGGTTATACTCGCCTTCAATGTAGAATATGATGGCGAGCAAAATAATGTAAAGATCATATCGAACAATGTGATATACAAGATAATAGAAGATTTTGACAAGTGGCATCTTGAAGAAAAAAGAGAGATAGAGAAAAAAGAACTAAAAAATGTTGTAATACCTGCCAAGATAATGCTGTTAAATGACTGCGTATTCAGGCAGAGCAATCCTGCTGTTGTTGGCGTTGAGGTCTTGGGTGGAACATTGAAAGTTGGCATGAAGCTTGCAAGAGATGGCAAATCTATAAGCCATGTAAAGGAAATACAGCACGAGATGAAGAGCATTTCAGAGGCTGCTTGCCCAAAACAAGTAGCCATAGCATTGCCAGATGTAATAGTAGGCAGGCAGATAAAAGAAGGCGACGTATTGTATACCGATATTTCAGAACAAGATTTTATAAAATTAAAGGGATTGAAAAGGTTTTTAAATGATAAGGAAATAGATATTTTAAAAGAGATAGCAGACATAAAAAGGAAAGAAAACAAATTATGGGGGGTTTAAATTGCCGGAATTTACATTAACTATAAATGATCCAAAAACAGGAAAAAGCTACAATAAAAAGATTGATGTTGATATATTTGATGGAAGAAGAATTAATGATGTGGTGCAGGGCGAAAGCCTTGGCTTGCCAGGCTATGAGTTAAAGATAACAGGTGGTTCTGATAAATCCGGATTTCCTATGAGAAAAGACATGAGTGGTGCAAGCAGAAGAAAAATATTGACAACCAGAAGCATTGGTGTAAATATAAAAAAAAGCGGTCTTAGAAGAAGAAAAAGTGTTGTTGGAAACCAGATAAGCTTCAGTACATCACAAATAAATTTGAGTGTTGTTAAAAAAGGAAGCCAAGACCTAGAAGAAACCTTTGGCTTAAAGAAGGAAGAGAACAAGGAATGATATATAAAACCAAAAGCATAATCATCGGAAGAAAGCCAAGGCTCGACAAGGATGATTATTCCAATAGGCCATGTTTTGTTAGCTTTTTTGACATGAATAACCCTCACAAAAGCAATGTTGCTCCGAAAAAAATGATAGAATTTTTAAAAGTTAATAGAGTTACAATAAAGGGCGCAGATATTAATTTCTTGCTGATGGGTGGGGATGTTTTAGTTAATGACCTGGAGCAGGTTGATATCGAAGAAAAAGAAGGCAATGTAATGATTATTGGAAAGAAGAATTCTAAAAAATAATTGCTAATAAGATACTATTAAAACAATTGATCGATTGCAAGTAATTTACTTTATGTATCCACCTTTTTGAAGATTCCATAGCTTGCTGTATATCCCTTGCTTGTTGATCAGGTCTTTATGCATTCCAATTTGCGATATTTTGCCTTCGCTTAAAACAACAATCAAGTCAGCATTTATTATTGTTGAAATGCGGTGTGCTATGATTATCGAGGTTCTGCCTTCCATCAATTTTTCCAGGTCATTTTTTATTTCGTGCTCTGTTTCAGAATCCAATGAAGAAGTTGCTTCATCCAAGATGAGTATTTTTTTATCTGCAAGTATTGCACGTGCTATTGAAACCCTTTGCTTTTCACCGCCAGAAAGCCTGACTCCCCTCTCACCAACTATTGTCTTTTCTTTCAATGGAAATTTGCTTGTTGTCTTGTCCAGCTGAGCAAACTTCATGGCCCTGAGAACTTCTTCTTTGCTTGAATCATGTTTGGAAAATATAACATTATTATATATTGTATCATCGAACAATATACATTCTTGCGGAACTATGCTTAATTCTGATCGCAACGACTCTTGCTTGAAGCTTTTTATGTTTCTGCCATCTATTAATATATCCCCCTTATCAAGGTCATAAAGCCTGTAAAGCAGTTTTATTATTGTTGATTTTCCTGCTCCAGAAGTGCCGACCAAGGCCACTTTCTTTCCTTTTGGTATCTTTAGATTGAAATTGGAAAGTATCTTTCTGTTTTTATAGCTAAAGGAAACATTCTTGAACTCTATTGTGCCATGCCTTATCTTGAGTTCTTTTGAATCAGGCAAATCCTTGACTTCATTTTGTATTTTTGCATACTGGAATAAAGAGTCAAAATCAGCCATGGACCTATAAAAATTTCTCACACCATAGACAAAGCCGAATAAAGGGCTATAAAGGCCAACATAAGTCGTATAAATAAACACCAAGACACCAAGTGTTAGTTCACCGTAAAGGAATCTTCTTATCGAAAAATATAGCAGGAAAAAAGTTCCAATGCCAAGCACAAGGCTTTGGCCAAGTTCAAGCCACTTGAAGTAATTCCAGTGCCTCAATGTGGCTGCCCTTGTTATTTCAATAAGCCTTGCATACCTGTTTTTTATATTGGATTCTTTGCCGAAGTATTTTATGGACTCTATGTTTGTGAATATGTCGCTTATGCTTGCTTTCTCATTGTCATCTGCTTCATTTGACATAAGGTTTGACTTCTGTTGAAGCCTGTTTATTGCAAAATCATAGGATATGAAAGTGACCACGATAACAATAATTATTATTGCCGAAATGCTGTCAAAATACATTAATGATGCGCCGACGACAAAAAGCTGAAAAATCAATGGCGCCAGATTAAAAAAGATTACATCACCCATTCTTTCTACGGCGTTGCTTCCCCTGATTAGTTTAGTTATCAAGGAGCCAGTTTTATGGGATGTATGGAAATTATAAGACAAATTTATTATATGATTAAAAAATTTTTTCTTGACCTCTAAAATCATGTCGCTTTCAAGAATGTTGATCAAATGCACTTGAAGCCACCTGAATGCTGCCCTGCTCAATGTTATCAGCAAGAAGACTGCTGCCAGGATTGCCAGTATTTCAATGAAATCATTTGAAGGCAGTGTTTTATCTGCGAAAATGGTTCCCTTGTCTACCAAAACCTTGAACAAGAACTTGTCTAAAACATAAGTTGCCTCTGTCAACAGTATTATGAACAAGAGAAATATGAAAAGAAGCTTGTATTTCAGCAAAAAGCCAATATAAATCTTCAAGTTGTACTTGAGGTATGTTCTATTTCCATTTTTCTTCGAGTTAGATGCCATTATATACCCAATATTATTGCATAAAGGAAGATATTATAAACCAATATATATTTTGAATATGTATAATAAGATTTATATATTATTGATGGTTTAAAAAGTTTGAGGTGATAATTTTTTGCAAAATATTGATTGGTTCAAAGACATAACAGAAGAAGATATCTCGTTAGTCGGTGGCAAGGGGCTTAATCTTGGCATAATGTACAACGCAGGATTCCCAATACCGCCAGGATTTGTTGTTACTGCTTCTGCCTTCAAAAAATTTTTGGATTACAATGAACTAAACAACAAGATTTACAATCTTCTTGATAATTTGGATGTCGAAGACAACGCCAAGCTGCAGAGAATTGCCAAGGAAGTCCAGGACATAGTGCTTGCAGGAGAGATGCCTGATGATATAAAAAATGAGATAGTTGAGTCTTATGACAATTTAAATGTAAACTATGACAGCTTCAAGAATGTATCAAAGGCTGCATTGGAAATATTAAAATCAGGCCGTGATTTGCCTTATGTTGCTGTAAGATCCAGCGCCACGGCTGAAGACGTCCCAAATGCGTCTTTTGCAGGCCAGCAAGAAACTTTCTTGAATGTAAAAGGCCAGAATAATTTGTTGAAAGCCATGCAAAAATGCTGGGCTTCATTGTATACTGCGAGGGCAATATATTACAGGATAAAGAATAATTTTGCGCATGAAACTGTATACATTGCTGTTGTAGTGCAAAAACAAATACAAAGCCAAAAATCAGGAGTTATTTTCTCCGTAAATCCAACAAACAACAATGAGAACGAAATTGTAATAGAGGCCGCGTTCGGTCTTGGCGAGGTTGTTGTGTCTGGTGCAGTAAACCCTGATGAATATATTCTTGACAAGAATATGTTGAACATAAAGGACAAGATTGTAAACAAGCAAGACTGGCTCTTGACCTTGGATATAAATCTTGGATATACAGTAAAGAAAAATATTCCTGAAGAAAGGAGAAGCGAACAGAAGCTGACTGATTTTGAAATAAGAAAATTAGGAGAAATAACCAAAAACATAGAAAAGCATTACGGCTCTCCGCAGGACATAGAATATTCTATAGACGGGCCAAATATCTATATAGTTCAATCAAGGCCGATCACAACATTAAAAAAAACATTGGGCATGCATGCAGATAAGGAAGAATTTAGCACAGAGCCAATATTAAAAGGACTTGGTGCATCGCCAGGCATTGCAAAAGGTATTGTAAGAATAATACATGAAATAGAAGACCTGCCCAAGATACAGAAGGGTGACGTGCTTGTTGCAAACCAGACCAGGCCTGATTTTGTTGTAGCCATGAAAAAGGCCACCGCGATAGTAACAGATACAGGCGGCATCGTTAGCCATGCCTCGATAGTAAGCAGGGAGCTGGGCATAGCTTGTGTAGTTGGAACTAAACATGCAACAGAGTTATTGAAGGATGGCGATGTTATTACAGTTGATGGATATAATGGCAGGGTTTACAGTGGGGATGTAAAAATAAAATCACAAGAAACAGAAAAAGAAAAATATGAAAAATTCGGAAGCGTAGAGACAATTACTGAGATCAAAGTAAACATAGACCTGCCTGATTATGCTGAAAATGCTGCTGCCACAAACAATGATGGCATAGGCCTATTAAGGCTGGAATTATTAATAGCCAATAACGGCATACATCCAATAAAATATATTAGAGAAAGCAGGGACGATGAATACATACAACTTTTGGTTGACAACATAGGAAAGATCGCATCTTTTTTTAAAAACAAGCCAATATGGGTCAGGACATCAGATTTCAGGACTGATGAATACAAGCACCTGGATGGTGGCGAACAAGAGCCATATGAAGACAACCCCATGATAGGGTGGCATGGCATAAGGAGGAGCCTTGAAGAAATTAACCTGCTAAAGGCAGAGTTTAATGCCATAAAAATCCTGCATGACAATGGCCATACAAACATAGGGGTTATGATTCCTTTTGTAATCAGTGTTGACGAAGTAAAAAAAGCAAAGCAAATAATGATGGAAATTGGATTAGACCCCTGTGAGAATGTTGATTTTGGAGTCATGATAGAAACACCTGCTGCATGCCAGATAATAAAAGACATATGTGAGGAGGGCATTGATTTTGTTTCTTTTGGAACAAATGATTTAACACAGCTTACTCTTGGCATAGACAGGAATAATGAACATATAGCAAAACTGTTCAGCGAGATGCATCCTGCTGTTCTAAGCTTGATAAGGAATGTAATAAAAACATGCAAGGAGTACAATGTTGAAACAAGCATCTGCGGCCAGGCAGGAAGCAATGAACAGATGGTAGAGCATTTAGTTAAGATAGGCATTGATTCAATATCTGCAAATATAGATGCTGTTAACAAGATAAGGCATGTTGTAGCTAGGACGGAAAAGAAACTTTTGCTAGGCGTTGCAAGAAGAAGTTATTTGTGATAATATGCATAACTTAATCCATTAATCGCGAGAATGTTTGTTTAATATGTTATTACAATATAGTAGTTACAAGTAGAAAGGTTTATATACTAGTTATTCTTCCATATAATATCAAAAACTTATGTTTAGGAGGAAAAATGACTGAAGGATTGGAAAAAAAATTGGCTGAAGAGATGCTGAAGATAGGATTCTTGAATAGTGTAAAAAGAAATTTAAGGACTGCAGAGTCTGCAGACCAAAAAGCAGGGAATTATAGTGCATTCAGGGGATTAATGTCACAGGATAGTTCTGTGGATATGGATATTGTTTTGGCAGCCATGTCCAATGGTGATGAAACCAGCAAATATGAATTTGTTGAAGGAGCTCTTGGCAGGTATGAAAAATCTTTCGAGCCAGAATATGAAAAAAATAAAAAAGCTATTCTTGCACATGTTAAAACCAAATTAAATGCAGCTATAAATGGCAGGGATAAACCAAAGGCAGTCCAAATATTAATGAATTATTTCAGGGATACAGTTGATGTCAGCAAATTAAGCGAAGCAGAGGCAAAAATACAAACAGCAAGAGAAGCCTCAAGAATGTATGGGCCTTATGCATATACAGCTGGCTTAATGGTCGGTACAAGTGAAAAAGTGAATTTTATGAACTTGCAAA
>Ga0209541_10016654_pt1 | contig 10850 bp, 11 predicted proteins | sample RifCSPlowO2_01_FD_184027 | JGI IMG/M metagenome (GOLD analysis project Ga0209541, IMG submission 184027) | Groundwater microbial communities from Rifle, Colorado - Rifle CSP2_plank lowO2_0.1 (SPAdes) (version 2) | ecosystem: Environmental > Aquatic > Deep subsurface > Groundwater | place... | reverse complement strand
ACTTTCGAAAAGAGCTATTACGTAAACATACTGGGGATAGTTACGATAAAATTAAAAAATATCTTAAAAATTTAGATATTTCAATACCCATAAAAGCTTTTTATTTTCAAAAACCTTTTACTGGGAAAGTTTTACGTAACCAAAGAGAATATTCTTTTAGGCACTTTAATTTTTATGGACAGTTAGGCATTTATGTTTATTTTGTGTGCAAGTATAGATAAATATTTTCGGCAGCCTTGATGGCATCACCCACGGCGATATTGTTTTGATGATAAAGTGCATTAGTACAATCTCCAGCGGCCCAGATACCTACAGTAGACGAGGATTGCGTCCAGGGGTCTATTTTAACTCTGCCATACTCATCTAAGTCAACAAGATTTTTTATAAAATTAGTATTTGGTATTTGTCCTATTTCCACAAAAATTCCAGCCACTTTAACTATTTTTTCCTCTCCTGTTTTTTTATCTTTTATTTTTATTCCCTCTACAAATTTTTCGCCAGTTATTTCTGCAATATCAGCATTTTTTATGACTGTTATTTTTGGATTAGATAAAACTTTTTTTACTGTAATCTCATCTGCCCTAAAAGTCTCACTTCTATTTATCAAAGTAACACTTTTTGTATAGGCGAGTAGCTGGGCTACTGTTTCTATTCCTGCATTACCCCCACCAATAACAGCTACATCCATATTTGAAAACATAGGTCCATCACATGAGGCGCAATAAGTTAATCCTTTGTGTTCAAGTCTTTCAGCGCCAGGAACTGTTAACTTTCTTCTACTAGATCCAGCGCAAGATAGAATTGTTTTTGTGGTATAAGTATTATCCCCGTCTGTTTTTATGGAAAAACCACCTTCAATCTTTTCAACTGAAATAACTTTTTGCTCTTCTTGTATTTCAACGATGGCTCCTGCATATGTGAGAACGTGATTTTTAAGATTTTTAGCTAAATCAGCACCAGTTATGGTGGGTGTTCCTATCCAGTTTTGAATATCTTCAGAAACAATACTCTGTCCACCAAAGTCACTTGTTACGAGAAGTGTACGAAGTTGTTTTCTGGCTGCATATATAGCAGCGGCAGCGCCTCCGGGTCCGCCACCGATTATTATTAAGTCGTAAAGCATAGAGATTAGTTGCTAGGTTCTAGAACCTAATTTTACTTTTTTCTTCTTAAAAATGCTGGCACAGCCCAATCATCATTTGCTGTATCGTCTATTATTTCCAGAACTTCAGTATCATCTGTCTTTGAAAATGAAGAAGCGTAACTAGAAGTATCTGAACTCTTTGTTTCTTCATTATCTTCGCGCATTAAATCTTTGCTTGTTTGGTTTTGAAAAAGAGATTTTTTTGGTGCGTCAGTGGGGAATCCTGTAGCAATAACTGTTATTTTCATTTCGTTTTTTCTTAAACGATCATCTTTGATTGTTCCAAATATTATTTTTGCGTCAGGGTCAACAGATTCAGTAATTATTTTTGCCGCTTCTTCTACTTCATGCATGGTCATGTCGTCATTACCTGATACTGCAAATAGCACACCTTTGGCTCCATTGATGGAAATATCTAGTAATGGGGAATTGATGGCTTGCAATGCTGCCTTGGCTGCTCTTCCTTCGCCCGTAGCAGAACCAATACCCATAAGAGCAGAACCAGCATTTTGCATTATGGCTTTAATGTCAGCGAAGTCCACATTAATGATACCAGGAGTGGTGATTAAGTCAGAAATTCCTTCAACTGCTTGACGCAAAACGTCATCGCACATAGCAAAAGCATTTTTGAAGCTCATATCTTTTTCGGCTATGGCTAGTATTCTATCATTTGGTATTACAATTATAGCGTCAACTTCATTGATTAGTGACTCAAGTCCTTTGTCGGCAATTCTTGATCGTTGAGCACCTTCAAAGAAAAATGGTCTTGTAACGATAGCGACTGTTAATACACCTTGTTCACGAGTAGCTTTAGCAACAATAGGTGCAGCTCCAGTTCCTGTGCCTCCGCCCATACCACATGCTATAAAAACCATGTCGGAACCTTTTACCGCATCTTGTATTTCTGTTTTTGTTTCTTCGGCTGCCTTTTTTCCTATTTCAGGATTCATTCCAGCACCGAGTCCTTTGGTTAAATTTTTACCCAAATGTATTTTTTTGTCTGCTTGAGAATTGTGCAGGTCTTGGGTATCAGTATTTAGGCAAATAAATTCCACTCCTTTTACCTTGGAGTATATCATATGGTTTAGGGCATTTCCACCCGATCCTCCTATTCCCACTACCTTAATTCGAGCAAAAGTTTCTATATCAGGGTTTAGTTTTGGCATATATTGTATATTAACAGTTTTTTAAAATTTGTGAAGTGTGTGTATTGCTAGAAGCTAGTAGCTAACAGCTAGAAGCTATTCTATGGTAAAAGTTGTTTGCCTATATTTTGCAGTGTATTTTTAATTCCATAATAAGCTCTTCGAAGTGATATCCCAGAAGTGGCGCTTTCAATGCTATTTTCCCCAGAAGAAGTAGCGCATAATCCTATTGGTACAAGCCAAGAGGAATTTTTCACCTTATTTTTATACATAGGCATTAAATCAATAGTTAAAACTTTTGTTGGAAGTTTTAATACTTCTCTAGAAATTTCTTCTATCATTACAATATTTGATCCACCACCAGTTATTATTACTCCAGCAGGCAGAAGACCACTTCGTCTTATTCTTCTCAAATGTGAATCAATAAGTTCAAAAACATCTTTTAATCTAGCTTCTATTATTTGATCAAGTTTTTTTCTTGAATAACCGTTTTGTGTTTGAACACCAATTTTTAACCCCTCAGCTTCTTCAAGTGGTATTTTGAGCCCAAGCGCAATATCATTTGTTATGTCTGTTGAGCCAATAGAAAAAACATGTAAAGATACCGTTGCTCCATTTTCAAATACAGCGATAGATACTGTTTCAGCTCCTATGTCTACAAGAACACATCCAGCGATTTTTTGTCTATCTGTTAGTGCCACAGTGCTTATTGCAAGTGGCGTGGCAACAACATCAGCTACCTCTATTCCCGCTTGAGATGTTGCGGTTATTAAGTCCTCCATATGTTGCTCCAAACAAGTAATATGAAGCGTTTTGACTTCAAGCTTAATACCTTTCATACCCTCGGGTCTTCCATGTATATCTTTAGCATCCAAACGATAGGATACAGGTATGCTATGTAGTATTTTTTTATTTATTATTTGAAGATTTGATTCACTATCAACAAGAGCTTTATTAACATCAAGATATGTGACCTCTCCATCGGATTTAGATATAACAGCACTCCCATAACTTATTTCTGAAGATAAACTTATTCCACCAATTGCGATAATTGCTTTTTTTATTTTTACTCCAGAATTTTTTTCAACTTCCTGTATTGCTTTTAATATAGATTTTGATGCTTCACTTATATTTGTTACATATCCATGACGCACACCTTTTGTTTCCGAACTTCCCGTGCCTAGAATTTTGGGATAAATACCACCTGTAGCTAGTTCACAAGCGACAACACGAGTGGTATATGTTCCGACATCAAGACCGACGGAAATTTGGCGAGATTTTCCCATGTCTATAGTATAGCTTAAAATTAAAAAACTTATAAAAATACTGTTGATTACGGTATTTAAAATGTTGTATTTTTTATATTGTGGATAACTTTGCTTTGAATTTCGGTTTATGTTCGGTTATAATATAAATGTAGCATAAGTAGATTTTTATAATTTTATGTCAAATATCACAAAAAAACAAAAACAAGTATTTGATTTTGTAAATACTTATATTTCAGAAAACGGCATATCTCCAACCATTGAAGAAATAAAAAAGAAATTGAATTTAAAAGCAGTTTCAACTATTCACGAACATATCAATTCCCTAAAAGAAAAGGGTTATCTTTCAAAGGCAGAAAACTCTGCCAGAAGCTTATCTTTAAGAAAAGAAATTAAATCTATTCTCGAAATTCCAATTATTGGAAGAATTGCAGCGGGATATCCAATTGAAGCAATTGAAAATATAGAAGATACCATTTCCATAGTTAATCCAAATATAAAAATTTCAGAAGGGTATTACGCCTTGCGTGTTGTAGGAGAAAGTATGATTGACGAAGGTATTTTTGACGGAGATATTGTTGTAATAAAAAAACAGTCTGTTGCAGAAAACGGCCAGACAGTTGTCGCTATTATTGATGACAACGAAGCTACACTTAAAAAGTTATATCGAGAAAAAGCACGCTATCGACTTGAGGCCAGAAACCCCAATATGCCATCATTGTTTAGAACAGGGGTAGAAGTTCGAGGTGTTGTTGTACAAGTTATAAGTAATATTATAGATAAGCCAGAAAAAATTGTTTCAAAAAAGACAAAGCATGGATTTAGGACAATTGATCTTTTTGCTGGTGTTGGTGGAATTCGTCTTGGGTTTGAAAACGCTGGATTCAAAACAGTCTTTGCAAATGATTTTGAGCCTCAATGTAAGGATACTTATGATTTGAACTTCAGAGATTCAAAATTAGTTGTTGAAGATATTAGAAAAATTGGAATTGACGATTTACCCAAATTCGATTTTCTTTTAGGAGGTTTCCCGTGCCAAGCTTTTTCTGTTGCAGGATATAGACAAGGATTTGACGATGAGAAAGGTAGAGGAAATTTATTTTTTGATATTGCTAGAATTCTTGATGCACGAAAACCCGAAGGCTTTTTGCTTGAAAATGTAAAGAATCTAAAAAGTCATGATGAGGGTAAAACTTTTAGAATTATTCAAGAGACACTAGAAAATCTTGGCTACCATTTAAAAACAAAAGTTTTGAATAGTATGGAGTATGGAAATATTCCACAAAATAGAGAGCGTGTTTATATGGTTGGTTTTAGAAATAAAGATTACTCTGATAAATTTGAGTTTCCTAATCAAGTAAAATTAACTGTGAAAATTAGTGACTTGTTAGAGAAAAATGTACCAGAAAAATACTACTATAATGGCAAGCCTTTGTTTGAAAAGTTAAAAGATTTTATAAAAGAGGAAGGAAAGGTGTATCAATGGCGTAGGCAGTATGTTCGGGAGAATAAAAGTGGTGTTTGCCCAACACTAACAGCAAATATGGGGACAGGTGGACATAATGTGCCCATTGTTAAAGACAAGAAAGGTATAAGAAAACTAACTCCATTAGAGTGTGCGCGTATTCAAGGATTCCCTAGTGATTATAAAATACCTAAATTAGCAGATTCTGCTTTATATAAACAATTTGGAAATTCAGTCAGTGTTCCCGTTATTGAAGCTGTTGGAAAGCAGATGATGAGAGCAATGGAATAATTAATTATTCCACAAATTCAACCACGATATTTTTAAGGTCCTCAATACGCTTCTTAAGATATTCTATGTCGACATTTTCCTTTCTTAAATTAACGTGTTTTGAAATAAATGAAGTCGTTATTTTAAGTGTTGCATTACTATCAATCCATTTTTTGGGATGTAGTCGCAGTTCTAGTCTTTTCTTGGCTTTATAGATTTTTGTATTTCCGTATTCATTATCAATAAAATCATCTAGAAAAACAGATTTTTTGGTGGTTCTATTTTTATTAACCTTAACATTATTTAAGTTTTTCAAATTAAGTACAGCACCTGTGAAATAGAAATCAGCGCCCTCTATTTGAGTACCAGGTCTCAAAATAAAAAAATAATATATCTTTTTTATTTTGTAAGTTTTATTTAATGACTCATATTTTTCACTATAAAGTTTTATCCAACTATCTTTTATCTCTACATATTTTCCTTTTGCAAACATTGCATCCAAATGAATGCCTGGTCCTTCAAATTTTTGCCCTAAAGAAGCTTCTCCACTATCGCTGTTGGATACCTGCCCGGAGTTGTTTAGCTTAATGTTGAGCATTTTAATATCAGCCCCCCATTTCTCCCGTTCGTTGTATATGTCAATTGGATAAGAGCCTGCACCAACTGGCTTAACATCAAGTGATTGAGTAAACCACTGTTCAATATGTTCTTTTGGAATTTGAATAGGTAATTGCCTCTGTTCAATTTTGGGTTCAGGTTGAGCAAACAATGATTTAATCAGGAAATACTTAATTATATTTTTTGATTTATTGTCTAGAAAACCCAGTAACTCTTTGCTCGACAAAGGGTTAATTACATATTTGTTAGATTTTAGAGATATTTTTTTCATATACTTATTATATAAGATAATTATATTATTTTATTCCAAAATTACCTAAAAACTTTTTTTCAAGAATGTCCATTTTTTTACCGTGGTTAAGTCCTTTTAGATGAAGAGTGCCATGTATAAAAAGGTAGAAAATGAAGTTTTTATGGTTCATTTGGAAGTTTTTTGCATCTTTTGTAGAAGCTTTAGTGCTTATGAAAATTTCTCCTGATTTTTTATTGAAAGGGAAGGAAAGTACATTGGCTAGCTTATTTTTCCCGCGATAAGTAAGATTTAGTTTCTTTGATTCTTTGGCTGAGATAAAAACTAAACTAAGCTCATACTTATTTCCAAGTATAGCCATCTTAGCTTTAGAAAAAGGCAATCCCCAAATTTTGGAATTGCCTTTTTCTTTGTATGTAATAGTAAAGTTTAAGTTCGTCATACAAGTTTGTCTTTTATGTTATTTTGCCGAGTTTTCTTAGGCGATCATTTTCTTTTCTTCTTGCCATTCTGACAAGAGCACTTTTTTTCATAGACAATTTTGATTTTGGTCTTTCTGAATATCTGTGACCCTTTATTTTTCTGATAACACCTGATTCTTGAACACGCCTAGAAAACCTGCGGAGTAAATTCGCATTGCTTTCGGCTGAATTTTTTTTGACCTCTATAATCGTTTTTCTTATTGGCATTGTTTATAAAGGTTAGCATATAGATTAAAAATGTCAAAATGACCTTTTAATTGGATTTATATTGTGTTACATTTTCGTGGTACGCTCATTAAATTATTCAAAATGGATAAGCAACAAGAAGAACGCCATAAAAAGGTGGAACACTACCTTAAACGATATGGGGAGATAAAAAAGTCTGCCAATACTAAGATTGCCGGGACATTAAAATCTCACCCAAATTTATTGTCGTTACTTTATAGTGCCAATAGGGGAGAGAGTCAAATGATTTTATGGACACGAGTTTATGAAGCACCCAAGGGTCGTAAACTTACCACAGAAGTTATTTTAGATTTAAAAAATTGTGAAGATAAAATTTACAACAGATTGACTTGGGCCATTTTGTTTTACGATGACCCAGATAAAAATAAATCCTTTACCAAAGAATTTGGCACTATTGATTTTTTTCCACACGACAACCCAAAGTTAGTTTTTGAATTTCTTGGTTTTATGAAAATGTTTACTTATCTTGAGCCAATTACCGCTATATATTTAGAGAGGGTTGCTAGAAAAAAAATATCTATTATTTAAAAACCTCAGACATTTTGTGTTCGGGGTTTTGTTTTTTCTGGTTTTCCCCAATCGGAAGCTCAACTCCCGATTGGGGAAATGTTATAATAAAAATATGAGAAAAACAGTATTTGTTCAAAAAGAATATTATCACATATATAATCGTGGCGTTGACAAAAGAAATATTTTTACAGAACCAAAAGAGTTATTGCGTTTCTTGAAAAGCGTAAAAGAATTTAACACAGTAGAATTACTTGATAGCATAGCTGAAAATGAGCGTAGGACGAATCGGGAGCTCAACTCCCGACCAAAAAAATTAGTTAATATTGTTGCTTATTGTTTAAATCAAAATCACTTCCACTTTATTTTAGAACCACTAGTTAATGAAGGGGTGCAAAAATTTATGCACCGTCTTTCTACTGGGTATACAAATTATTTTAATGAAAAACATAAAAGAAATGGAGCATTATTTCAAGGGAGATATAAAGCCAAACACATTTCTTCGAATGAATATTTGTTACATCTTGGTGTTTATGTAAATCTAAATAACTTAATTCATAACAATATGAATAAAGAATGGATGACTAAATTACCTTTTTCTAGTTTTGATGAATACAAAGGAATAACTAAAGACTTGATTTGCGTAAAGGATATCTTATTAGATCAGTTTAAAAATAAAGCTGAATTTGTAAAATTTTGTAAAAATACCCTACCAAGTATTCAAGCTCACAAAAAAGAAATGGGAGAATTTAAAGATATTTGTATTGATTAACGAATCGGGAGCTCAACTCCCGATTCGTGTTTTGTGCGAATTCGAAGAATGCTTGTTATAAAAACCCCAGACATTTTGTGTCCGGGGTTTTGTTAAATTTGACAAGTTAATACAAAATGTTTTATCATTTAAAGGGTAAAGGTTTTTTAAAAAAGGAGGTAGTTATGTTTAAGAAAAGAACTGAATTCTGGAAAGAACTCCTTGCAGTTCTTTTGCTGGGGATTATATTTTTTGTTCGTTTTGTGATGTATTCAGTGCCAATAATCATTCTTGCTGGGGGAATTGTGGTTGGAATTATAGGGTGCACAAAGGAGATCAATGCCTCCATTATGGGAATCATTAAAGCAGACAAGGTAGACGAGAGCTTGGTGTATATATATTTAATAACTGCTTTTTCCATATTTTTAGTTCTTTATTTGAGTTGGTTGATCCCTTATTTAAAAGATGACGATGGATCATCTAATTACAATAATGATCCCAATGATGGTGGTTATTTGTAAGTTTAAAAACCATCAAACGAAGTATAAAAGAATATCCGTTATTTAAACGCCAAACTTATTTTATTGAGTTTGGCGTTTTTTTCACATCATGTTTTCTGGGTCTATTTCTGTTGTATATGAGGGCGGAAGAGATGTGAGCTTGGACAAGATAGTTTTATCTACGATAAATGGGTCGCTTTGACACCATGCAGTTTTTGGAATTTTTATTATCATTTGTAAGAGAGTTTTACCTTTTTTTGATGAACTCAAAATAAAAATTGGTTTATGGTCAGAAAATATTCCAAAAAGTTTTTCTTTTTCATATTGTCCATTTTTTGTTTCTAGTGTCACTTTGGCTATTGTGGTGAAAGGTGGGTAACCGAAAGTTTTTCTATCACTTAAATCATTTTTATAAAATTCTGATAAATTTCCACTGTGCCATGCAGTTATAGATGAGTCATCTACGTTTTTAGTTTGAATAAGCATTTGTTCACGCGCTAAATTTTCTGTTTCTAGAAGTATTCGTAATGCTTTTTCGGAAGCTCTAAAGTTTGGCATAGAGAAGAGTGAGTCAATAGAAGCTATTGCACTATAATCCACACGCTCTTTCAGATAATAAAAAGCCATTTCTGTTCCAAGACATATTGAAATATCTTTTGAGTAAAATTCCGAAGTTATCTTTTCTGCTTCTTTTGCGCTTCGCACTGTCTCTCCATCAAAACGGGCTATTTTAACTTTTGGAAAAAGTGCCGATAATTCTCCCTCTACTTTATCTATGCCTATGCCAAGTGATACTAGATTCCAGCTTTGACAGATTTTACAAAGAGGACTTTCTTTGGCAAACTTTCTATTTCCACATTTATTACATAAAAGTATTTTGCCTGATTGTGTTGCTCCATAAAGCGCCACCGAGGCTTTACATTTCTCACACTCAATGGGTGTCTTGCAGTCGTTGCAAACAACTACACCAGATAAACCCTTGCGTAAACAGAATATAAAAATCTTTTTCTTACTTTCAATTGTTTTTTTAACTAATTCGGTTAATTCTGTAGATATGGCAAAAAACTTTTTTCTTTTTTGCCAAGACTCTTTTACATTTACCAATTCTTTTTTTATAGTACTTTTTGTGCGATAGGAAATGGGCAATACTTCAAAAAATTCTTTTGATTCCACTTTAGATATAGTCTCAGCTCGTAAAATTCTATCACCAAATATTATTACTTGTCTTGATTCATTCACAAGTATTTCTGCAAAAACTCTAATATCTAAAAATGGTCTAACTTGGCTTTTGTATATATTTGAACTCTCTTTTTCAATTACTATTGTTTTTATGTTTGGTATTAGAGATGCAAGATAAAAGTGGGCCGGTGTTACTACAAAGATACTCCTATGATCATCTTTCATAGCACTTTCAATTTTCTGCAAATATTTTTTTGAAGTATTTTCATTTTCAAAAATATAGAAAAATTCCTCTATACCTTTATCTACAGATTCTTTAAATATTTTTGCGTCACCGCCTGTTGGTACACAAATAAGTGTTCCTTCTTTGTGAGCTAAATTTTGCCTTATCAATTTTTTATAAAAATCAATTCTATCTTCGTCGCTCGCCATTAATACTAGTTTTTCATTTTTTGTTCCACTGATAATTTGTTTTTCTGATATTTCTTTTCTGACATTTTTTATTTTATGACAATTATTTAGAAAGATATTTGGAAGGAGAGAGAAGAGCGTGGCGCCAGTAGTGGTGGCAAAATAGTCTTTGGCTTTTAATGTTGCGCAAAAAAATTCAGAAGATAAAATAAAAGGACCTTTTTCTGCAACAACTTTTTTTAATTTAAAATTAGACGCCTTTACCGCTTCTTTGGCAGAAGATAAACTTTCTTTGTTTATTACTATTGCATTAACTTCTTTGTTGCGGATTTGTACAGAAACAACTGTTCCTAATGGAATATTGTTGACGGTAAAGTATGTGAGGTTTTCTTTATTTATTCCGCGCGAGAGGGGAATGACAGTAACGATATACATCCCGTTAGAGGCAGGTCGCGGTCAAAAAACCGTTTCCTGTTATTTTAATTTTGTAAAAAATTTTGAACATTGTTTTGTTTTTTTAAGACATCCCGTTAGAGGCAGGTCGCGGTCAAAAAACCGTTTCCTGTTATTTTAATTTTGTAAAAAATTTTGAACATTGTTTTGTTTTTTTCAAGACA
>Ga0209541_10016650_pt1 | contig 10852 bp, 10 predicted proteins | sample RifCSPlowO2_01_FD_184027 | JGI IMG/M metagenome (GOLD analysis project Ga0209541, IMG submission 184027) | Groundwater microbial communities from Rifle, Colorado - Rifle CSP2_plank lowO2_0.1 (SPAdes) (version 2) | ecosystem: Environmental > Aquatic > Deep subsurface > Groundwater | place... | reverse complement strand
AGAATTTTGTGACCGAGATAAATAAACAACTCGAAGCCTGGGGGACAGATAATACCCACGTCGAGGAAGTCACTGGTTTGAGCGCGAAAAATGTTTCGACCGCCCGTGATCTTCTAAAAATTTTCTCCAAAGTCCTGGCTAATAAGACAATCAAGAATGCTCTTTTTCAAACCGACGTCACCTTTAAAGATGTCCTGGATAAAAACAAAGTTATTACCCATAAAGTAAAAAACACCAACCTTTTAATCAACAAAACCGGTCGAAATTATCGCATCCTAGCCAGTAAAACCGGCTATATCGATGAATCTGGTGCTAACCTTCTCATGCTAGTTGAATCTAAAAAAGACAAGAAGCAGTATGTCATAGTAACCTTAGGCGACAGTAATTACACGAAACGCTTTAACGAGCCACATGCTTTAGCCGAGTGGTCAGTTTCTGGTAAGGCTGCTTTGGCCGCCGCAAAAAAATAACTTCAAATTTTAACCCCAATCTTTATGTCCCTTGTTTTTACGGCGATCACTCCGCACCCACCGCTCCTCATCCCGACCATTGGCAAAGAAATGTTGCCAAAAGTTGAAAAAACTAAAAAGGCCATGGAACAATTAGAAGAGGAACTGTATTTGGCCAAACCAGACATCGCCGTTGTCATTTCGCCCCACGGCAGTCTTTTCCCCGACGCTTTTACCATTAATGTTCATTCCGAATATACGACCGACCTTAAAGAATTTGGCGATCTGACCACTAAACTTAAATTTAAGGGCGAGATGAACATCTCTTCACGATTGCGCGAGAGTACCAAAGAAAAAAATATTCCCACCGCTATGGTTTCCGAAGAAAATCTCGACCACGGCAGCGCCGTTCCCCTCTTTTACCTAACCCAACATTTACCAAGGCTCGAAATCTTACCGATCGGCTTTTGTAATCTGGATTGGAAGACTCACGTTGACTTTGGTTATGTACTAAAAGAGCACATCATGGATACCACCAAACGTGTCGCGATCATCGCTTCCGGTGATCTATCCCATGCCCTTTCAAGCGACGCCCCGGCTGGATTTCATCCCAGCGGTGCTAAATTTGATGAAAAAATCCAAGAACTCCTTATGAACCACAACACTGCCGGCCTGCTCCAAATGGATCCAAACTTGGTTGCTGAAGCATCGGAATGTGGTTTCCGCTCTTTTCTCATACTCATGGGTATTTTGAAAGACGTTAACTACAGTTTTAAGTCTTTGAGTTACGAAGCACCTTTTGGTGTGGGGTATTTAACTGCGAATTTCGCTCTCTAAACTATGCGGGCAAAGATTGTCTTACCAAGGAGAATGCCTCGGTCCTTGCCCTATTTGGATTATTTGGTTCCCAAAAATTTAACCGAAAAAATTGAAGTTGGGCAATTAGTTTTAGTACCGTTTCGACGCCAAACCGTGTTTGGCGTTGTTTTTAGTTTAGAAAATGGAAAATCCTCGGTGCCAGAAAAAAAACTAAAAGAAATCCAGGAAATCGTCATTACCGCTCCTCTATTGTCTAACCCTGAACTTAAATTTTTAGAAGAAATTTCTGCTTTTTACGCCACCTCCCTTGGTTTCATTTTAAAAAGCAACTTATTACCTCTAAAAAAACGCAAACTAAAAGATCTGACACTTCAAACATTCACTAAACCCAAACCTAAAAAACGAGAATTTTCCGCTCCCTTACTCCAGCTCTACCAAAGCCCAACGGAAAAACAAAGCTTTCTTTCTGCTCTTAAGAAAACCACTGGCCAAATCCTTATTCTGGTGCCCAATGTCAGGAATGTTGAAGAATTATATACATTATTGCCCCAAACCTTACAACCAGAGTGCCTGCAATTTAGTAGCGAGACCAGCGACAAAGACTTCTTTGAAGCTTGGGTTAAGCTGTGGCGGGAAGAAAAACGAATTGTCATTGGTACTCGCCGAGCCTTGTTTCTCCCTTGGAAAAATTTAGAGACAATCGTTATGGACAACGAGGCAAACCCTGACTACAAAAGTTGGGATATGGCGCCCCGCTTACACACCAAGGATGCTTGTCTGCTTTTAGCCCGTCAACATGGCAGCCAATTAACTTTTCTGGCTTTTACCCCCTCCGTCGATACTTACTACTTCGCCAAACAAAAAGTTTACCGTTCCAACGGTTTAGAAATTGGTAAGGGCCAAGGCTTACCGGAAATTGTCGACTTCCGCAACGAAAGAAAAATGGGCAACTATGGATTTTTAAGCGAGGAACTTAAAAAAGCTTTGGACAAAAAACCACAAAATGTTTTTGTCTTCTTAAACCGTAAAGGTAGTTTTAACTATGTCGGTTGCCGGGATTGTGGATATGTTGAACGTTGCGAAACCTGCCGACGAACCTTGTCTTACCACCAAAAAGAAAACCAACTTGTCTGCAATTATTGCCACTTGGTAAAACCAATGACTACACTTTGTCCCAGTTGTAGCAGTATGAATGTTGCTATGTATGGTGTCGGAACCGAACTGGCGGAAAATACCCTACAGAAAGATTATGGAAAAAATTACGCCATTTTTCGTCTCGACAGTGAAAACCCAGAAGAAAATGAAAAGTATTTGAGCCAAGCAGGACCAAAGATAATAATCGGTACGCAAATCGCCTGGGATGTGATAAAATGGAACAAAATAGATTTATTGGTATTTTTAGATGCCGACACTCCGCTCTTTGTCCCTGAATACAAGACTAATGAAAACCTTTGGTTTCTAATTCGTGATGCCATTTTCCGCCTTAATCCCGGGGCATCTTTCATCCTCCAAACCAGCCACCCTGACCACATGGTTTTCCGTTCAATTTATGCCCCAGGAGCCTTCTACGAGGAAGAACTAAAGAACCGCAGTAGTTTGGACTATCCACCGGTTTCCTACCTCGTACGGCTCTTCTACGGGGCTAAAACGGCCCCGGAAAGCGAGCGCGAAGCCTTAAGGCTGACCACCAAACTGAATACCTTGACGAAAGACCTAAAAGGGCTTAAAATACTCGGTCCCCTTCCTATGTATCCAGTTTACCAGGATCTTCAATATTGGCAGGTGATTATCGCCAAAATACCTTATTCTAATTACAAAAAATATACCAAACTTCTAGCCGAACATACCCCAGACACCTGGAAGTTTGATCCCAATCCTAACACGCTTTTAACCAAAGACTAAATATGGTCTTACCTATTATCCTCGAACCAAACGAAATTCTCCATCTAGCAGGGAAAGATTTGGGTTTAGAAGAAATTAAATCTGAAAAAATCCAAGAGCTTATTAAGGACATGATCCCGACGATGTACGCCAAGGACGGGGTTGGTTTGGCCGCTCCGCAAGTAGGTGAATCCGTTCAGCTTTGCGTCATCGCTAAAAATTTTACTCCGGATCAAAAAAAGGATCTGGTCCTTATTAACCCCAAGTGGCAAAAAGTTTCTGTCTTTCGCGAATGGGATGAGGAAGGCTGTTTATCTGTCCCCGAGATTTATGGCCAAGTGCGACGCTACAAAAAAATTAAGATAGTGGCGCTAGACGAAAAAGGAAACAAATTAAATTTTACAGCCGAAAACTTTTTTGCCCGTATCGTCCAACACGAGGTTGACCATTTGAATGGAATTTTGTTTATTGAAAAAGCGAAGAATCTTCGACGCGAACAGCCGTTATAAAAATATGTTAAGACCGCGAGAATACGAAAAATTTATTAATCCTACCGATGAAGAATTTCAAAAACAAATTCGATTTAAACATGAGGGCAAACGACGCTTAAATGAACTAAAGCTCCCAGAAGAGAGGTTGCATGTCGGATATGAGAAAGAAATTGATATAGCCGGCGACGTTTCAACTATACATGGGTTTGATTTTATTGACGGAGTAATACCAGAAAAAAAACAAGAACTTCAACAAAGAGGAATAAAAAGAAAAATCCGAATTTGTGACATCGGTTCTGGTCTGGGGTTATTTTGTGATCAACTTAAACACTATCACGGATTAGATACTAAAATATTCGGCACAAGTCTAAGACGAAAAGGAGACCGCGGACGAAAAAAAAGCAGCACCGATGCCTTAGATAAAATGGGTCTTGAACGATCAAAATCCCGGAGAGAAGAAATAAATAAAATTACAGATAAAACAATAAACAGAGAGTCTCGCTTGGTTGAGAGCTTGGCCGAATTACACAATTTTCCAGAATTTGATATCATGTTCGATACTTTCGGAGAATTATATTACAGTGCACTTGATGACGTCGAAAACAAAAAAACTGACTTCCCGCATTTTTTTGAAAAACTAAAAATGGCTCTAGACAAATTAATGCCGGGTGGAACATTATACATCGGTGCCCTAGGGTTCTTTAGACTCGATAGAGATAAGCAGGATATTTTATATCGCACAATCTGGGATAACGCTGAAAATTTAGAAAAAAAATTAAACATAAAAATAACCTTCGTCAGCAAAACTAAACAAGAGCTTATTAATCTTGTAAAAAACGTACTAAAACCATCCGCAGACGGAACAATTGCATATGAAAGAATATGTCTCGGCTTATTGGAATTATTAAACCCAAATCACAGGCAAATAGACATAAACGAAAGAAAAAAAATGTCGAAAATATTTTCTTTGATGTGCGGTCATCAAAGTGTCCAATTCACTAAAAACTAACATGATCAACATTGTCTATTTCGGCACCCACGAATTTTCTGCCACAGTTTTGGAATATTTAATCCAGAGCCGTGAATTTAATATCCAAAAAGTTATTACCCAGCCCGATCGGCCAGTTGGTCGGAAACAAGAACTACAAAAGTCTCCGGTCAAACTAATCGCGGAAAAACATAACCTAGAAACCAAAGAGCCAGAGAGTCTTAAAAATTACCAACTGGAGACTCGTGGCCTGGATTTAAATATTGTTTGCCAATACGGTTTAATAATTCCTGAGTCAATTATTGAGACACCGAAATTTAAAACACTAAATGTCCACACATCACGCTTACCAAAATACCGTGGCGCCTCCCCAATCCAGGGCGCTTTAATCGCGGGTGAGGTTGAAACAGCGAACACGATCATGCTTGTGGATAAAAAAATGGATCATGGTCCTATTCTCGCGGAAGAAGCGATTAAAATCGCTCCGGATGATACTTATCTTACACTCTCCGAAAAAATGAGCAAGCTGGCCGGACCACTTTTGGTTAAAACGGCACTCAACTGGGTTAATGGAAAAATTACCCCTATCATCCAAGATGACAACGACGCTACCTATTGCAAACTTTTGACCCGTGAGGATGGGAAAATAGACTTCCAAAAATCCGCTAATGATATTTACAACCTCTACCGTGGTTTAACACCTTGGCCAGGAATTTGGACCATGTGGAATAATCTACGTCTAAAATTATTACAAATTAAGCCAGTAGACCGAGCAATCCCGTGGGGACAAATAGTTTGGGACAATAACAAACTACTGGTTGGCACTTCAAAAAAAGCACTGGAGATTACCGAACTGCAACTTGAAGGCAAAAAACCCATGGATGCTAAATCATTTGTAAATGGTTATAAAGATTTCATTGGTTCGATACTTAAGTAAATTATGATTCCTTACGTTTTAATCGCTCTCTTCCTTCCGGCTATTTCCTATCTTTTTCCTCCGGAGACCAACCACCTAACTGGCAGTGTTTTGAACACCGCCATTTCTATACCAATCGTATTCTTAAGTGCTTATTGGCTTTTTAAAAAAGATTACCGCGGCTGGTTAATCATCCTCGGTGAATTTGTCCTTGGTGGTAGTGGTAACTACTTTAGTTTAAACGGTGTTTCTTTGAGAACCACCCTTCTTATTGTTAGCTTAATTATCTATACTTTCAACTTTATTAAGAATGACTGGCAAGACTTTAAAACCAATCCACAATTTCGATACGCTACCCTTGGCATTCTTATTTTACTTTTAGTCGCCGCTCTAGGAGTAGTAAACGGGTATTTAAACCAGCACAGCCTCACTTCAGCAGTGTCTGACATAATCCCCTATGCCTACCTTCTTTACTTTTTTCCTTTACGTCGCCTTTTAAACAATCCGAGCTTTATTCCAGTATTAAAAAAGATGCTCCCTGGAGCAATCATCGCCTATTCAATAATATATTTCTTTACTTTTGTCGGCTTTAGCGCTGGTTTGTTCCAAGTTCATGATTTGTACTACTGGTGGTGGCGAGATGTGGTTTTGGGTAAAACAACTGATCTAGGATTTAATTTTTATCGCTTGGTCATGGATCTACAGCTTCTACTTGTCCCACTGGCTTTGTATTATGTATATAACATAATCCAAAAAACGGCCAAAAAAATTGACTACTATCTCTTAGCCCTGCTACTCATATCTTTGGGCATAAACCTAACTAGAGTATACTACTTAGCTTTTGTTGTTGGCCTAGTTTTCTTGGCCAATAAAACCTACTGGAAGAGATATCTACTAACTTCGGCTACTACTTTATTATTTATCTTTTCATCTTTTACCTCGATTCACCTCGCGACCAGTCTCGGAAAAAGTTTAGGTTGGGAAATATTTGGTCTTCGCTTGCAAAGCATTGCCTCGCCACAAATTGAAGAAAGCTCTTTAAGCCGGATGATGCTCCTCCCCAAAATCTGGGAAAAGATTAAAACTAATCCAATTATTGGCGAAGGTTTGGGGGCCACAATTACTGCCTTTAGCCCGATTGCTAAGACCACGATTACTACCCCGCATTTTGACTGGGGCTATTTAGAAATCTGGACTGAGCTGGGAATGATTGGCTTAATTATCTGGATCACTCTAATTGTTTTAATTGCCCACTTAATTATTAAAAACAAAAAGAGCCGTTTTCTGCTCTCTGCTTTAGTCGCGTTATTAGTAATTAACCTAACCTCTCCGGCCCTGTTCCACGTCCTTGGTGTAATGCTGTTAGCCTATCTATTATCTACCTCCTTTACCGACCAAACTAAATTAAGCCGTGCTTCTTAAGCACAACCTCTCGGGCTTCTTCGTACGCTCGAACGGCTTTCGTCTTCCACGGCAGTTTATATACAAACCTAGGAAGCCAGGCACTAATATTCTTTCTTCCTTTTACAATCTTACTAAACAAGACTTCCGGAATATTTATCCCGGTCTTTTTTTGTTCCAACATCGTAAGCCAAAGATCCCAGTCCTGAAAACGTTTTAATGATTCATCCCAAGGAATTACGTCGGCGCGACGAATTAAAGAAACACCGTCGATATAATTAAATTTCTGAAGAGTTACTGGATCAAACTCTTGGCTTTTCATTACTTTCCAACCAAATTTGAATTGTGAATAGGCGTAACTAAAAGCCGCATTATTTTCTAAAGTCTCAACCATTTTTTCAAGCATAAACGGCTCACCAATCGTGTCCGCATCCCAAAATATGACATAATCCCCCTTTGCTTCTTTAAAGCCACGATTACGAGCCGCTGGCGCGCCTGAGTTATCTTGATTAATAACTTGTAAATCCAAAGTGGGATAATTAATCTTTATTTTATCCATTACCTTACTAAAATTGTCCGTACCGCCATCATTAACAATTACGACCTGCAACGGTCGATGGGTTTGGTTAAAAATACTATCCACTGCTCGCTCTAGAGTATGGGCGTGGTTATAGACAGGGACGATAACTGAAATCAATTTACTAGACATATTCTTATAGCAACAACCTAATATTCTAACTCGTAACTATTTTTGGTTAATTTTAAACGAAATTTAATCTTCACAGTCTTGACAGAAACAAATAACAATATTATATTGTTATTACAAGTGATAGCAGTGTCACTTGTAATAAACTGCAAAGTCTCCCTTAGGGGAGATTTTTTGCTTGTTTTAAAATTATAGCCATCTTTTCCCAACTAAACTCATTAAATACCATTTGTCTACCGGCCTCACCCATTTTTTTAGCATATTCGCTCTCACGTAGTAAATCAGAGATGGCCGAAATCACACTCATGTCTTGGTACGCATCGACAATTAAGCCAGTCTCTAAATTTTTCACCACCTCATCCACCCCCGGTGCTTGGCCCGCCACCACCGGTAATCCAGTCGCTGCCGCCTCAAGAAACACGGCTTTATTTGCTTCTTCAACCTCTTGGTCCTTATGAGTTAACAAAACAAACAAATCTGCCAATTGCATATATTTTGGCAATTCGTTTTGTGGTATTGTACCTAAAAACCGAGCCACATTTTGTAAGTCATTTTTAACAATTAAATCTACTAATAATTTTTTCTTGGGCCCATCGCCCACGATTAACCAAACTAAGTTCGGCACCTTTTTCACTACGTCCGGCAACAATCGAATTAAATGTGGATAACCTTTCCCCTCTTCCATATTGGCGACAGTTATCATCACTTTCTTACCTTGTAAAGCTAGTTGATTACGTAGTGTCGCAATAGCTTCAGGATTAGCTTTAGTAAAAAACATCTCATTCGGCGCCGGATAAACAATGGTAATTTTCGTCTCTAATACTTCCACCACCTGTTTTAATTTATTTTTCAAACTGTTACTCGTCACAATTACTTTCTCCGCTTCCTGACACAGCACTCGCAATCTCTTAATTTCTTTTAGCGCTTTCTCATGGAAGCTCTCCGCGCTTATTAACAACCAATACGGCACTCGGTATTTCTTGGCATATTTACGCACTGCTTCACCGACCACGAGTGGCGGATAAGCAATAATCCTCTCTGGTTTGCTCCCTTTCAAGGCCCGCTTTAATTCTCCATAAATTTTGCATTGATCAGGCAAGATAAAAGATTGGAAATTAACTCTTTTAAGCTTTTCATCTTCCGCTGCATTTTCGGCCTTTTTCTCAAGTAATGGTGCTAATACCACAACATCACCCGACAGATGATGGGCTAAATTATGTAAAAAAATACTTTTACTATTAACTTCGGGTGGGTAGTGTTTGGTGACAATTAAAGTTTGCATATTAAGCAGTTTTAAATATTTTCTTTTTAGCTTCTTTCAACAACTCAAGCGAAATACCTTTAAACAAAAACAGAAACACAAAATATATGACCGCACCAATTGGGATGGTAAAAATATAATGGACACGGGTTTTTAAGGCCATTATGGTTAAAGCCATAATAACCGCCGCGCCTAAACTCTTTAATAAAAAACCCATAATCCTCTTGTGATCTAATTTAGCATAACGACTCGAAAAATAATAGCCAGACAAACAGAGAGTCACATTACTACCCAAAGCGGCTAACGCTGCTCCAACAATGCCCAACCGTGGTAATAACAAAAAATTTAAAGATAAATTTACCACCAATGCCAGGCCCACTAGGGTCGTTTGTACTTTTTGGTGGTTGGTGGCGTTAATAAGAGCAGTGGTAATAAAACTTAGATAGCCAAAGATTAAACTGACCATTAAGATTTGCAAGACGGGAATTGAGGGAGCAAAGGTCGGTTTGTAAAGATGTAAGATAATCGGTTCCGCTAAAATAATAATTCCTAAAGATAGCGGCAATACCAAGATAAGCAAATAACGCCAAGACTTTTGGAATAACTCTCCGATCTTACCTGGTTCGCTAACATGCAACCCGCTCATAACTGGGTAAACACTAGTCGCAAGAGCAATCGGGATAAACTGAAAGGCAAACGTAATTTTGTAAGGTACACTCCAGTACCCCAACGATTCCGGCGACAAAAATTTGCTCATGATGATTGAATCACTATAGGAATACAATCGACCCAAAAGGCCAGCCAAAGCAAATGGCAAAGCCATTGGCAATAACCACTTTAATATATCTTTAGATAACGAAAAATAGTATTTTAATTTGTAAACCTGGTGAGCAAAGTAACTGGAAAACAAAAAGTTTAAAAATGCTGGTATGGTATATGCTCCAATTAACCAGATCAACGGCCATTTTAAAACCAGGGCAATGGTGCCGATAACTAAAGTTAAAAATTGCGATCCGACTAAACCAACCGCCTCATATTTCAGATTCTTTCTCGCTCGAAATAAGGCATAATACCCCGCGTGTAAGTTGTCAAAGAACATCGTAACCCCGGAAAGATAAATGAGGTGCTTGGTCAAAGCCGGATAATTCAAAAGGTTGGCAAACAACACCACTAACAGATAGGCCGCGATTCCAAACAAGATCTTACTGGTTATAACCGTATTTAAATACTTTTCCGACTTTTCCGGTGCCCGCGCCGCTTCACGCGTAAAGACTGGCCCTAACCCAAAGTCAGCCACGACCGTGAAAACGGTTGTAAAAGCAATCGCAAAAAAATACTGGCCAGTATTCTCGACGCCAATAATCCGGGCAATGATCGTAAAATATACAAAAGAAATTATCTTCTGCAAAACCGAAGCAACAGTTAAAAATGAGGTATTTTGGGTAACGGTATAAGCCATAGTTACCACATATTTTACCTCAAACAACGGTAAAAAGCAATTAAAATAATACAAAAAAACCGCTGATAAGGCGGTTTTGTTTTGAAGTATATATACAGATTAACGTTTGCTCCACTGTGGTGAAAGGTTACCGTTCTGCACATTAAACTTGATTAACGACCTGTCGAATATTTTAATTAGCTATATTGTAACTGGACTGTTAAACTATGTCAAATATTACTGTGGATATCTTTTTCCTTGGCTTTTCTCTTTTTTAAAGCGTAGTGTACCCAGGCTCCGGTCCTACCAATTAGTTTGCCTACATCACGCACAGATAGATCGCCTTCGCTGGCATAATACATTTGGCATGCCTTTTCTTCTAACTTGTCCAATTTTTTTCTGCGTTGTTCTGAAATCATATTAACTTCTTGCTTATTTTCTCTGGACTATATTATTGGCCATTAGTTAAATTATGTCAAACAACGCTGTGGATAAGTCCGGT
>Ga0209541_10016646_pt1 | contig 10853 bp, 15 predicted proteins | sample RifCSPlowO2_01_FD_184027 | JGI IMG/M metagenome (GOLD analysis project Ga0209541, IMG submission 184027) | Groundwater microbial communities from Rifle, Colorado - Rifle CSP2_plank lowO2_0.1 (SPAdes) (version 2) | ecosystem: Environmental > Aquatic > Deep subsurface > Groundwater | place... | reverse complement strand
GTGGATTTATAGATACTCCACCATAAACAGTTGTGATCTCCAACGGCTTGTGTTTTGAGAATTTGCGCAGGGCTAGCATTATCTGCTCTGCAAGCTCCCTCGTTGGAGTAAGGACTAGGGCTTGAATCCCATGGCCTCTTTGCAAGGATTGAATTATTCCAACGCCAAAGACAAGAGTCTTGCCACTACCAGTGGCAGACTGTGCAATAACATCCTTGCCTTGCAAGACCAAAGGAATGGATTTCTCCTGAATCTTGCTGGGTTTCTCGAATTTCTCTTCCTCGATAGCTTTCACTACATACTCTGCTATCCCGAGTTTTCTGAAGATATCCATTTTCTCTATCGTACTGGTGCATTTATTGACCAATATCCAAGAATTACTCTCCGAGTGGGCTTATAAACTTTCGCAAATAAATCAGAACCCGAGATAGGTTTATAATTGGGAATCTCTGTGGTGGATAATTAGAATGGTAACAAAACCTCTAAAACCAAGAGAGGACAAGTACATCTTTATAGAGGGGATAAATTACCTTGAGACGGGAAGAACCTCTATATGGGGCTCGGGAGATAAAGATACCCTAGAGATTCTTAAAGACGTAGAAATCCATGGAAAATGGCTTAATCTAGCGGCTGGGGATGGGCGCTATAATCTTGAGTTATTAAAAAAAGTCGACTCGGTTGTTGCCTCAGACATAGATGAAAGTGCACTCAACAAGTTATGGCACAATACGCCGGAGAGGTACAAACCAAAACTAGAGACAAAGATATTTGACATCACAAAAAAATTCCCTTTCGGTGATAATTCGTTTGATGGTGTTTTTTGCACCGGTGTGCTACATTTATTCCCCACAAATGTATTCAGGAAGATAGCTTACGAGATTGACAGAGTCCTAAAACCGCATGGAAGAGCGATAATTGATTTCGCGACAGACATAAAGAGAGTTTTACCAAAAGGTAAGCTCATAAGATTCGGAGATGAGCCAGGCTATGATTTGAACAAGGCCAGTGCTCTTCTTAAGAGAGTATTTAGTAACTACGAAATCAGAATGTACAAATCAAAAGTTTCAGAAAAGATGAAGATGGGTAATCCTTCTTACAAGTTTAGTTGTAACTTTATACTTTTGATAGCAGACAAATAAATCAGAACCAAATAAGGCCTAAACTTCCCTTAAATATCCCCAATTGTGGAGCCAATCGCTGTCATCATGCCACCTGTCTCCAACATCTTTTCTGTAATACATATTCGGAATCAGGATGTTATTGATCCTGTTATAAGTCTGGTTCTGGGCAGATTTCATCGTGGAGCCTGTTCCGCATACAACAAGTACAACACCAGAAGTTCCGGTGATAACCCATTCATCATTGAAAAGCTTGACATCCTCGATATGCACCCCCTCTTTAATTGGTTTCTTAAATAAGATGATAGTATCTTTAGAATAGACGTTGAAAGTCTCCTGATCTCTGAAAGGAAATGGCGGCACGACTACACGCACACCCATCTGGAATCCGCTCTTTGTCTTTAATTTGTTAGAGTTCCCTTTTGACATACCATACATAAATTCTCCAATAGGATTAAGCATCCCCTCATGTTGAATGAAGATGGTGGGGTAGCCAAAGCGAGAAGTCCACTCAAGCGGATATATTCCCTTGCTGTTTACGATACAGTTAATGTCAATATACCCGACATACTTCTCTTCCTTAAGCTTTGGTTCAAATTTTTTCAGTGTAGAATTAAAAAGTGAGTTCGGCCCGCTCCAGAACATGGTTGTATTGCCACACCAGTAAGGTTTCCCATTCCTTCTTACATACATAACGTGATTCTTAACAGTAGCGCAGTAAACTTTCTCGTCATAATCCACCTCTTTGATATCTCTTTGGTCTATCCACGAATCGAGCTTTTTGACTCGTTCATGCACTTCGTACTGGACTCTTGCGGACCTTGCATAATGGTCTTTTATCCAGACTTCTCCATTTCTCTCTCTTTCTTTTACTACTCCGACCCTTCCAATTTTTAATAGTAATTCTTGCACATCATCAGCAAGCTTTTTTGAGGAAGTATAAAATATCCTATAGCCCCCTTCCATTATCGTTCCATCTCCCAAACAATACCATTTAAGGAATGTTCCTATCTGTTCACTGCTTAATTCTTTTACGAATTCTGGAACATATTTCTCTGGTGCTTTCCCAAATTGCTCTAAATAAGATGATACCTGCTTATTGTAGATATAGAATTCGTTCTTTCCTTTTGTAAATTCGAACGGCAATTTTTGGAGTAGGGATTCTATCATCCCCGTTTTCTCCTGATTCTTTTGGGAAATTCCAACTTTATACCCTTCAGATACAAATCCATCAGATATCCATATTCCCATAAAGGCTAACCAGTCATTCATTGGGATTTTCATCTCTTGGGCCACATGCAAAACAACTTGCCGTCCTTCATAATGACCGAGTTCTACTGAAGGCAGGACAAAATTCTCAACCTCTTTACCAATCCACCTACCAGTCCTCTTGATTATAGATTGATTTTGTAAGTCACGAGCTTTAACGAAATTGAACTCATGTTTGTTATTTCTTGCACTCCACTGACTGCATACATACATATTATGGTCCGGGGTAACTGCTATGTCGAGAGTTTGGTTCTGTATTGAGAGTAATTTCTTATGGTGATTGAACGAGACTATAGCTGTCGGCTTGTGGTATTCTATTTCGTCAGATGGGTTTAGAGTGCATATTCCATCTCCATAGCTCAAATCCTTAAAGAATTTCCATCCTTTGTCTGTCAAAACCTCGGTTTTTTCATCATAGCACCCCATCTCTCCCGTGCTTGGCCCGATATTTCCTGGGAAAAGTTTTTTGTGCTCAAAATTGACATTTATGGGATAGATGAAATCTTTGCCGTTGAAAAACGCACCTACTGCAACTTCAACCCCGGGAACTCTCTTTTGGAGCTGGAAAGCCTTAATCTTCTTTCCCCATGCCTTCTTATAATCCTCAAGCAGTCGCACTACATCTTTTCCATCTTCCTCTTCGCCGACAAAAAGAAGTCCTTTTGAAATCTGCACCTCGCCACTCGGCTTGATTACGTAGCGATCAGGATTTTCCTGCACGAAACTTATAGCCTCGTCAAAATTCGTGAAATTCCAGCTTGGAATTGTAGGAATTCCATGCTTCTTCAACTCATCTTGCCCGAAAGCGCGATCATCTTCCAGCCTATCAGTGTAAGGAGTACCGCCAATAACATTCTTCCCCTCTTCGCGCAATTTCTGGGCTTTCCTTCCTTGTCCAAGCACATCATCGAAAATTATGACGTCAGCCCAGTCAACTTCTTTCTTCCAATCATCAACTTTAGGTACGAATCCATCACCTACCTCTCGCTCTTCCTTATTCTCTATAGAGTACTTTACGTTGTGTCCCTCTTTTAGGATTTGCCAAGCGACGTCTGTTATGAGCCCATCGATGGAAACAAAGAGAAAATTTTTCTTTTCCATTACAATGTTTTTTGTTTGTACAAATTATTTCGAAATGTTTCTAGAAAACTTTACCTTCAATCATTTATAAGTTTTTTCTTTCCGAGAAAAATTTCTGAGAATTATCCGAAGAGCCTATCCGCCAGAGATAACTGCAAGAAACTTTATTTCATCTCCTGCTTTCACTCGTGCATCTTCTGTGACGAGCTCTCCATTTTTCACGACAATCACTTCTGAAGGATTCACCTTCATCTCCCTCATAAGTGCAGCCATAGATATCTCCTTATCGACAGAAAGATTTCCGTGCTTATTCTGCCTCTCGAAAAAAACTTTTACTTGTCCTGCCATAGTTCCAGAAAATAATGGGAGTATAAAAATCTATCTGGATTTCTGCCTCTTTTTGGTCTTGCCTTTAATCTTGGCAGCAGCTCCAGTGCTTTCTTTTCCATCCTCACCCTCTTGAGAACTTCCAGATCTCTTCTCAAAGAAAGAGTAGATTACGAACCCAAAGGCAGTCATAATCATCCCGATAAGGACAATCATCTTATCCAGATGTATCAGCAAGAAGGCAGTTGTTATAATCCCAAGCAATGGTAAGACTGGGAACCTCCCTATGCTGAAAGGAACTCTGAATCCCCTCTTTGTGTTTGGTTCTTTATATCGCAGGTAGATGAGTGAAGCATTAACAACAATAAATACGGCGAATATCGCAAAGTCAGTCAATCCGGCAACTACATTTATCTTCCCAAGTAAGGAGAATAAGATAGCGAGCACTGCCGCAACAATGATTGCGACATGAGGAGTTCTAGTTTTCTGGCTTATCACAGAAAGCTTCCTTATGAATCCTTCCTTACCCATCCCATAAAGCATTCTCGAAGTTACCACGAGCTCGATCAGCACAGTAGTCGTTGTAGAGAAAAGTGCCACCACTGAGAGTATAACAAAGGCGATCGGGCCCAAAAGTTTTGCCGCCACATCGGCAAGAGGTGCCTTGGATGCACCCAGTTCCTGCCATCCGAGAACACTGACTGCAGCAGCAGAGACAAGTACGTAAAGGATAGAGGTGATAATGATGGAGAGCACTAACGCAAGAGGAATCGTCTTCTTTGCTGATTTTGTCTCCTCACTAAGCTTCACTATGCTATCAAACCCTATATAAGCGAAGAATATGAGTGCTGCAGCACTGAATACTCCTGTTAATCCATTAGGCATTTCAAAGTAATCAACCTTGCCAAAATACTTCAGAGAGAACACAATAATCATCACTAATCCTAAGACTTCTATTATAGAGAAGAAAACATTAAGTGTCGCGGATTGCTTGATCCCAGTATAATTTACATATGTTAGTGCCAATATCAAAAGTATCGCGATAAAAACCAGATTGCCAACTCCGAATAGGGAAGAGAAGTATCCTGCAAATCCAAGGGCCACTGCGGCGGCAGCGATAACTCCGGCAATGATTACTAAGTATCCCATAAGGAAGCCTAGCTTCTTTCCAAATGCACGCTCAGTGTACAGATACTCCCCTGCATCCTTCGGGAACATGCTACTGAGTTCAGCATAACTCAGTCCAGTAAATGCTGCAACAAGAGCTCCGAGGCCGAATGAAAGCCAGACAGCATTCCCTGCCTGTGCAGCGCCAGAGCCGATCAAAGCATAGATGCCAGCGCCGACAATTATGGCAACACCAGCCATTGTGGTTTGGAACAAAGATAAGTCACGGCGAAGGGTAACAGGCCTTGTAACCTTAAGCTTTGATTGCTTATGGAAATGCTCAGGATTAATCTTTAGCTGAACTGCTGTTCCTACTTTTTCAGATGCCATTTGCCTCTTTTTCTTGTTTTTGGAGAAGAAAACCAGATTTAAAAACCTTTTACATAAGAGAAATTAAAGCAGAGAATAAAGCATGGAAATTGGTGCAACTAATCGCTGCAACTGATTACATCAAAATGTTTAAAAGTGTCTAAGAGCTAAGTGCCATATGACAGGCAGAGAAGGGGTAAAAAAGCTCGCATCAGCACTCGCAATCCTTGCAGTCCTAGCTATGATTGATTCTGCATATCTCCTATTCCTTCATTATTCTCCAAGCAGTTCAGCATTCTGTGACATCTCTCCATCACTTTCCTGCGGAATCGTGAACAAAAGCGCGTATTCTGAGCTCGCGGGAGTGCCTTTAGCCATTCTCGGATTCCTGACATTTCTCGTGATTTTCTTGCTAAGTGTTTCTGTCGCGAGTGGCAGATTGCATGCGAACAGATTAAAAGGCCAGGCGCGTGCCATTCTTCTCCTCCTTGGTGCAAGTGCCATCTTTTCCATATACCTTATCTACGTGCAGGCAGTCCTCCTCCTGTCATTCTGCATTCTCTGTCTGCTGCTTGATGCAATCATCCTCATCTCGCTGATAATAGCAATAATTTTAAATAAGAAGATCCAGTAAATCGGTAAAGGCACAAATAAAGTCGAAAAAAGATGGCGAAAAAATATATTCTTGCGCTTGCAGTCATATCCGCCCTAATATTAGTCACAGCTGCCTCATGTGGCAACAGTGAAAATCAGCAGCAACTCAATACTCTAGCGACATGCCTCGCGGATAAAGGAGTCAAGGAGTATGGAGCATTCTGGTGTCCCCATTGTGCAGATCAGAAAAAGATGTTTGGGAAAGCATATGACATCATTCTTGAAAGAGGAGTTTACGTCGAATGTGACCCGCGTTGTGTCCCGGACGCAGGGGGAAGACTTCCGACAGCATGTAAGGGACAGAGAGCGAATGTGGATGAATGCCTCATAAAAGGAGTGGATGGATATCCTACATGGATACTTCCAGAAGGAAAGAGGTTGGAAGGAACTCAGTCTCTTGAAACCCTGGCAAGAGTTGCAGGATGCGAGTATTCTGCGAGTGCGGGATAAAGGAAAGGATAAAAAGAAAAAGCGTGCGGGCGAAACCCGGCACGAAAAGATGTTTACTTTATTTACTTCTTATCGAATTTGTTATACACCCAGGCAAATATCCATCCTAAGATATAGGCCGAAACAACCGATACAACCAGCCCGAGCACAAATCCACTGAAAGTCTGGGTTGCTACTGGTAACTGCGTCAGATCAACGCTGTGGATGAACAGCAAGAAGAATCTCTGCGATCCATCAGGGAACAGGGCCACAATAAGCCTGCATACAGCATAGAGTATTCCTGTCGCTATCGCTAATGCCAATCCTATTCCATTATTATTAAGCTTCATTCTTCACCTCCTTTTATTTTCAATTACATCGCATTTCCAAGTTAATAACTATCCTAAGCATCCTGCATACTGTTCTGGATGATGGCTCATGTGCTCCTTCCATTCCTTATCTGCATATCCTGCAGGGGTTTTGCATTTGTCATTCTTGTCTTCAGCGGCAAAAAATCTCTGTGTTTTTGCATTTTGCACGTTACTGGATATAATGAATATAGACACAACAACAAGTGCAGCAATAGCCACAATTATGAAGAGCCTCCAATCTATCTGTTCTTCCATTTCCTCGCCCTCCTTTCACTTAGGTACATTATTAAGCTCGTGAGGATAAAGGCTCCTCCAAAAATCCAGAGCGAGGGTTGAAAATTCTTGAAAGGAGAGAATGGTATTCCGGCAATCAGGATTCCAAAATTGAATAAAAGCAGTTTTTTGCTTCCATGCTTCCTAAAATAGAGGAAGGAAAGGCTTGCAATAAAGAAAACAGCGCCCATGAGCCAGAAGTAAGGTGCGAGAGTCTCGAGAAACATCAAAGATGTTGAAGAGATGGTGATTCCAATCGTAGCAAGAGCCGCTGCAACAGCGGTGCAGAGAGCATGGCAAACATTATGAGCTCCGGCTACAGCTCCTGTTCCAGAGCCAGAGCTGAAAATTCCGAATAACTTTGGCGTTTTCCCACGCACTTTCTTGATTTGTTTCATTTTCTGTATTTTCAAAACCACCTCAGATATTCCTGCAGCAATCAATCAGTTTCTTGATGATGCCCCTCGCAGAGCTTTTGCTGAGTAAGTACACAACAAGAAAGATGAGCCATAGAGTGGCAATCAGCAGTGCGCCCCTAAAGAAGTCCGGTGGCGTGACGAGGAGAGAATAAGCTACAAAAATCAGCGTCAGCAAGAATGGCAGTCTGAACAATTTCAGCCTCTTAAGGCTACGCCTCTTTGCAACGCCCCTCTCGACGAGGTAAAATACGCCGAGGATTGTCTGCCCCATGAGTAATCCCAAGATAACCTTATCACCATACCACCCAAAAAAGAAAAGCACTAGAAGAAAGAGCCAAGTCAGGGTTACTGAAGCGCAGATAACACAGAACTTTTTCTTTAAGCTCTTGGGGAAAAATTCTTTTACAAACAGCAATACAAAAAACAGTGATACTATAATCAGTAGCACTTGAAATATCCCAATTTCTGCCATTTTAACTCCCCTAAGTTGCTATTACCTGTATTAGTGCTCCTGCAACAACCAGCAGAAGCAGAGTAATCAAAACTCCCTGGAATGGAATGTTTCTTCCGCCACGTATTTTCGATATGTTTCTGCTCAAGGATGGAGAAAGGGATACAAGAGCTCCACCAATCAAACTTCCTACGAAGAAGCTGTTGATCAGGTAAGTCCTATTCAGCCATGAGCCATAATCTCCAGTAATCCAGACATTGATTGGAAGAACATTCGTCATTATCGGCATTATAGGCACTACCGTAAGAAGAAATACAAGCAGTATCATGGCAGTCGCCTGGTAAGGAATGAACTTCTTTTTTACAAGCTTTGAGGTCCAAAATCCGAGAGAGAGCGCAAAGGCACCGATAAAAAGGCCGATTACAATCACATTGACTCCAAGCCATAAAGCCCCGCCAGCCGCAAGTGCCGCGCCAGCTGTACAAAGTGGGCAGTGTGCCTGCACACCCTTTGCTAATAGAATAGATAAGAATAAGGATGTCAATGAGAAATATAGCATATCTTTGTTCCTTTCTTTCATCTTTATATCCTCATGAACTCACCAACGCTTCCGTTATTACTGATAGAGTATATCACGAAGTCACCATACTTCTTGCCAGGCATTCCGGGTGAGCCAGATGGCATTCCAGGAAGTGCAATCCCTTTGATGGATGGCTTTTCTTTCACGAGCTTTGCGATAGCTTCAAGTGGAACATGCCCTTCAACAAAGTATTCTCCGACAATTGTTGTGTGGCAGGTTCGCATGTCTGGAGGAATTCCATATTTCTCTTTAACAGAATCAGCATTCGTACTTGCGAGGTCAACAATTTCAGCATCAAAACCCTTACTTCGTAAAAAAGAAGCATATCCGCTGCAGCAGCCGCAACTCTCTGACTTATAGATAGTGAATTTCTCATTGCTAAGAACATTAAGATTCCCTTCGCCCCCCCTTACAGCATTGCCCATGACATTAGTAAAATAAAAAAAGGAAAAAATAAAAATAATTCCTACTATGGCAACGACTGCTATTGTTGTCATCATCTTCTTTCCCATTTTCGTTTTTTGGTGCAGCTTTTTGTTTCCAAAAAGGTGCTTAGCAGCCTCCGACCATTCCTCCGCTAGTAATCTGCTGCACAGCTACATTGCTCGCGGCATTCGTGCTCGAAGCGCCGGCAACAATACTATTGAGCGCAGACAACTGCCAAGTCTGGAGAAGGACAACCAAGACAAGAATTGCCAAAACAACTCCAAGCAAAATTTTTGTGTTGCTTTCCATATTCAGTTTTTGCTTAAGCTTTTTTCTAAAAAGCTTACTAACACCCCCCCACCATTGCTGTCGCGCCTGCTGAACTCGATTTTGAGCCGCTGCTTTTCTGGGCTCTTGCAGGAATGGTTCCGTGCATCTCATAGTTCATTTTCTCATTTGCTGTCCAGCCTGTCGTGTCAAGTGATCCGCTTGAACTGGCACTCACAACAGATTTTCCTGTCGCTAGACCAGTCAAAGAGAGCTTGCTATTTATCTGCACCATTTGTACAGCCGCTACTATTGCTATGACTGCTACAGTCATCACAGCAGCCAAAATAAGTTTTGTGCTCATTTTAACAGCCTCCGACCATTGATCCGCCGGCACCGGCAGAAGCACCTTGCTCGATTCCCCTGTATTTGTTAGATGCAAGGTTGATGTAGTTCATCTCAATCCCTTTGCTCTGGAGAACAGCTGCCTTCTGCTGATGAATTTCCGGGAAGAAGAGAACTTTCCACTTCGCCATCTCTTCCAGAATTTGCTCATCGATCATGTCTGGATGTTCCTGTAGCAAGTATTTTGCAAGTCCCCTCATTGCATAGCTATGTGCACATCCACATGCAGCTTGTCCATCTGGGAAGATTATCGCTTCTGCTCCGCAACAGTATTCGCAGCTTATCGCAAGCCCTATCTTCTTGTAGCGCTCGAGCTTGTCCCCGCTAAGCTGGATTGACACGTCTAGAGAACCTAGCTTCTTTATTGTCACATCGGCTTTCTGTGGATTCGCGGCAGAAACATCATCATACTTTACTCCGAGTTCTGTTCCATAAACAGCAGGAGTACCTTTTGGTAAAACAGATAAGGCTATTGCTTGGTTTCCTACAGCGTTTCCGCTAATTCCACCAGAACTAGCGGACAGGCTCTTTGCATTCTCGATTGAACTTGCCGCTGCACCAAAGATCCTTACTGTATTTATTAGTGCTATCAGGGCGACAATGAATATCAAGGCAAGGATCACCGTGCCTACAACATCCTTCACATCTTTCTTGGATGCGTTCACTGCGGTTGCGTCTGATTCGTTTTCAGTTTTTTGCGTTTGTTTCATTTTATTCTCTATTTTATTTATTCAGGCTTAACCCTGTTAAGATTTCAAGTTAGAAACAGCTTTAAAGCGCTTGTATGAAACTGGTTTCGCTAGTAGTTTCATACAATGTTCCAGCGATAGCAATAAAATCAAGAATTCTTCAGGATAACGACATTGCTCATCCCGCGCCGCTTGCGCTCGATAAATCCTTTTCCTTCCAGAGTATCAAGGATGCGCGTGACCTTCACCTTTGAGAGACCGCTCTTCTCGACAAGCGCTGCCTGGAAAATCGCGCCTTCATCTGTGACAAGACCGAGGATCTTCTTTTCCTCTGATTTCAGTTCCTTAAGATCTTGCGGCGAGATTTTTGGTTTAGAGTTTGAGGCATCCCTCCCATTCTTAGGTCTAACATTCCCGGCCAACTTCACTTCTTTCAGCTTTGGTTCCTTTTGCAGGACAAGATAAATCCCCAGAATGACAAAAAGGGCAACTATCGTAAATCCAATTATGCTCTGGTTAGGCACTGCCTTATTAAAGGGGCATACCTCTGCAGGAAGATTACAGCTCTGATGAAGGATCTTATTCAGAGAGTTCGTATACAGTGTAAGCGAAAGCGTGA
>Ga0209541_10016640_pt1 | contig 10854 bp, 9 predicted proteins | sample RifCSPlowO2_01_FD_184027 | JGI IMG/M metagenome (GOLD analysis project Ga0209541, IMG submission 184027) | Groundwater microbial communities from Rifle, Colorado - Rifle CSP2_plank lowO2_0.1 (SPAdes) (version 2) | ecosystem: Environmental > Aquatic > Deep subsurface > Groundwater | place: Rifle... | reverse complement strand
GGATCAACAACTGTAATTTTAAATATTTTATATGTATAAGTTACGCCATTGACAGCGGCATAAACAGTGCAAACAGCGATGACCAGGAATTAAGCTCCAGCCAGTTTGATGATGCTGATTCCGGGCTGGATGACATAGAAAATATGTGAAGGTTTATATTTTGAATTTTATTTCTTTTTATTTATGATCAAAATCGATGGCTCATTCCTTGAAGGTGGAGGGCAAATTGCTAGGACAGCTTTAGCCCTTTCAACAATAACCCAAAAACCTTTTGAAATTTATGACATAAGAAAAGGAAGAAAAGATCCTGGTTTGAAAAGCCAGCACCTCTATTGCGTCAAGTCATTGCAGGAGCTGTGCGATGCAAATGCCGAAGGCGCAGAATTGGGTTCTTTGTCATTAAAATACTATCCGGGAAAAATAGTTGCTAAAACTCTTAATATAGACATCGGGACAGCAGGCTCCATCACTCTGCTGCTTCAGGCTTTATTGCTGCCTTCTATGTTTGCCAGCAAGCCAATCACAATAACAATAACTGGTGGGACAGACACGAAATGGAGCATGCCCTTCGACTATTTCAGCAACGTCTTATTGCCGCAGCTGCAGAGGCTTGCTAAAACAGAAGCCAGGCTGCTGAAGCGCGGCTATTACCCAAAAGGGGGCGGGAAAGCCGAAATAAAAATCAATCCAAAATTCAAGCTGAACGATTTTTCAGGCTTTGGCGATTTCCATAATCATCTGAAGCAGAATGTCCAGCCGTATAACCTAGCTGAGCAATTTAACTTAATACAGATAAAAGGAGTTTCCCATGCTTCAATGGATTTGCAGAATGCAAGAGTTGCTGAAAGGCAATCCCATTCAGCCCAGGCAATTCTCGGAAAGAAATTCAGCGTTCCAATAAGAATAACATCGGAATATCAGGAAACATCGTCAACAGGCTCCGGCATCACCATCTGGGCAATCTTTTCAAAAAACAAGGATGATATCGACGAAAATAATCCAATCAGGATGGGGTCGGATGCCCTTGGGGAGCAGGGAAAAAAGGCGGAAATTGTCGGGAAGGAAGCTGCAGACAGCCTGATAAAGGAGATTGAGAGCAAAGCGCCTGTTGACAGGCATCTGGCAGACCAGATACTGCCGTTTATGGCCATTGTTGGAAATTCTAAAATCAAAGTTTCAGAAATAACCAGCCATTGCAGGACCAATGTTTATGCGATACAGCAGTTTATGGGGGAGATTTTCAAGGTTTATGAAGAAGAGAAGACGATATCAACAAATAATTAAGATGGAAAAAACAACTAAATCATATTTTTATCTGGCATTTTGCATTTTATTATGGGCATTTATCCCTATTGTTTCTAAGAAAACTTTAACTGAATTAGACAATGTGCAGATATTACTTTATTCAACTATTTTTTCCGTAATTGTATTAGGTATAATTTTGGCTTTCCAAAATAAATTAAAATCATTAAAAAATTATTCATTAAAGGATTATTCTGCAATGGGGGTTCTAGGATTTTTAGGAACGTATCTTTACTATATTCTCTTATATCGCGCATTTTCTTTAACAACTGCTTCAGAAGGGTTTATTTTAGCATATGCTTGGCCAATGTTTGTTTTAATCTTTGCCTTTGCAATCCTTAAAGAAAAGATAACTCTCAAAAAACTAATCTCTATACTAATAAGCTTTGCTGGAGTAATCATAATAATCACCCAAGGCAGGATATTATCTATTAGATTTACCAATTTAACTGGCGACATTCTTGCCTTATCTGGCGCACTTGTTTTCGCTTTATTTTCTGTAATGGGCAAGAAATACAATTTCGATAAAACCATAAGCGCTTTTATGTATTTTTTGACAGCATTTATTTTCTTAATTCCAACCTTATTCATTTTTTCATCATTAAAACTGCCATCAACAAATGCACTATTTTGGATTGTTTTTAACGGGATTTTTGTAAATGGAATAACATATATCTTCTGGTTTAAGGCATTAGAACATGGCAAAACCCATGTAATCTCAAATTTGCTTTATCTTGTTCCTTTTATCTCACTAATTTACATTTTCATATTTCTTGGGGAAAAAATTTTACTAAGCTCATTTATTGGGTTAATGGTTATCGTAATCGGTGTAGCAATCCAATCTGTAAGAAATAAAGATATCAAAAAATCAAAACCTAAACCTTTTTAAATTGCTTTCCTATCCCAAAACCCAACATGACAGAGAAACAAGCGGTGTGCAGCGCATGCAAGAAGAGGATTTCCAATACGCTGGGCTCCACAAGGTTTATGTGCCCGAAATGCGGCAAGACAGAGATTGTAAGGTGCAATCATTGCAGGAAGATAGCTGCAAAGTACACTTGTTCTTCGTGCAGCTTTGAAGGCCCAAACTAAGATGGCGAATGTGGTAGTGACTTTGAGGATAATGCCGCGGGATACAGGCATAGACCTGTCCGGCCTGGAAGCAAAAGCCAAAAAGGCCATTGTTGATTTCTGCAGCTCAAGAGAATTCAAGACAAGCGTGCAGCCGATAGCATTCGGCTTAAAGGCACTTGACATATTCTTTGTAATGGACGAAAGCATAGGCAGCACTGAAAAGCTCGAGGAAACAATAAGGCAGCAGGACGGGGTCGAGTCAGCTGAAGTGACTGATGTAAGAAGGGCTATTGGCTGATATTCCGGCAAATGCGTGCCTCAGCAACATCTTAAATTCTTTATAGCTTGTGATTGTGCTATTCCAGCGCTATCCAGTCCAGTTCAGCCGGAGTCTTGTCCCAGCTTGCAGCGAAATAAGCCCCTTCCATTGAAATAACGCAAAGAGTCTGCTTTGAGGACAGCTGGGCTAATCCATTGCCGGCATTGAGGCAGTCCTCCTTTTTTATCTCGCTTAACGGAATGTCCACAGCATCCAGTTTTGCAGGGGCAAGAGTGACTATGTCAAGGTAAGAGTCATATCTTCTGACAAATAAGTCGCTATTGTCTGCCCTTATGCCGGTGTAAACCATCTTGTCAAAATCGATATAAGTGGCAAAATTGCTCAGCTCAATCCTGTTAATAGGCTCAGAAGCCTGCGGCTCAGGAACATCTTCCTCAGTTTTGCCTGCAGGCGCATCAGGCTCCTTCACATTCGTCACCGGCGATAAAAGTGCGTCAACCTCCTGAGTCCTTCCGACAACTATGGTAACCTCCTTCTCAAAATCAATGTAGCCCTCATTTTTGACAATTACGGAATGCCGGCCTACAGGAAAATTGTATAATGTTACTGGCGCATCGCCCTTAAGCTCGCCATCAACATAAACCTGCGCCCCGGCAGGGGACGACTTAATGTCAAGAACACCGGTTTCAACAAACGGCTCTCCAGGCTCTTCGGGCAATTCCTGGGCTTTTTGTGCGCATCCGAGAACAAACAGTACAAGGCACAATACAATCAGCATCTTCAGAAATTTTTTGCCGGGCATACGACATTTGAGGCACAACCTATATAAAAATCTATTTGTTTTTTGGCGAAAGGCGCAAATTCACGAAAAACTCAAATGATTTTTTATTATCTCAGCAGGCCGGCTAATTTTTGATATGGGACATCGCTTCGCACACCTTCACCTTTAAAATGGGTGCTGGCAGCCCTATAGCCGAGCTTTTTTATTCTTTTTATTATGACTGACTTTTTTGACAAATTTTTTACCTTGTTTTTACTGCAAATGCCGTGCAGGTCATAGAATCCCGCAGCGTTTATTTCAGACTCATCCCTGATTATTGCCAGAAATTTTAATAACTCTGCATTTTTGCCGAATATGCCGCTTTTCAGGGCATTTTTATAAATTACGGACGCCAATCGCATGTCCCACAGCGGCCCAATCCACATAGGCCCGGCATTGTTAAGGGCACCATGCAGCCTTAGTATGCCATCAACCTTGTTTTTTCCTTTTTCATTTCTTAAGAATACCCTCATGTAATGCTCCTTTGAATAAGAGAATATTGGCGTTAGGGCCTTGTCATACTGGGCAGCTATCAGCTGTATCTTTCTTATCAAAATCCTCAATCCGGTTTCATGCATCATCGCGCCTTTACTCGGCAGAGCCCAGTACTTCCTTTTGCAGGCGTTGATGTAAGTGCCGCATAATGCGGATGTGTCTGTAGCGGTGACAGCCAAAATCCCCTCCCTTGCTAATCTTTTGCATGCAGAATCAAGAAAAGGATTCGGAGTTCCAAACGGGTCAATGTCTATGTAATCAAATCCTGATGAGTTCAGAAGGAATAAATTTGCGTCTTCATTTCTTATTTCAATCTTTTTGCTTTTATGGTTTATCTTATTTAATGTTAAATTTTCTTTTATCGACTTGACTGCATCCCTGCTGCAGTCATTGATGAATATTTTTTTTATTTTGCTTTTGCCCAGTTCCCTCAAAAACCTGATGCTCCTGATTCCTGTAGCGGCTAAAGGGTCGGCTATCTGCATATCTTTTTTCTTTATCGAATTTAATAAGAGAATTGAAATATCCCTGTTTACGCCCATTACAGGATTGTAGAATACACCCATTCCTTTGGACACTATTTTTGCCCCTTCTACCTTTATTCTTGCAAGACCCTCATTGATAATTGATTTCATAATAAGGACTATTACCATTGAAGTTAAAAATCTTATGTTTAAGTTAACTTTTTATAGTAATACTAAAGAGTATCTCACATGCAAGAATTGCGCGAACAAATCAGGAAACAACTGCTCAAGGAACTGGGAGAAGAAACAAAGCTGTTTGACAACCTTATTCATGCAGTTGAAGATGAATATGCCGAGCTATGGAAGTATCTAGATAATGTCGCTAAAATTCGCGCTTTGCTACTTGAAGCGGTTAAACTATTTTTGCGAGAGCACCCTAATTTAGGTGATTTGCCCGAAAATATTAGAAAAAAATTTCAAACACTAGTTAACGAACTTATATTTAACAAGGACGCTTTGCTGCAAAAGACAATACCCCAAGAAATCAGGGAAATTGAAGCTTATACTCCTGCTGAATGGATTAGAAAAATAGAACCCACATTATCAGAATTAAATAGTTTGATAAGGAATTGTGAAACGGAATTTAATTCAAAATGGGGTTACGGTTTGTCGGTATTTAATCGTATTTATGACAAATTTTCAGAAGCTACCAGGAACAATGACTTAAAAGTTCAAACTTTGACTGAAGTGATAGGATATGATAAAAATAAAAAGCTTTTAGAGATTGGATTTGGCACAGGGCCTTTGCTAAGCAGGCTGTGGAAACTTGGCTATAATTCTATTGGCTACGAATCAAATCAGGAAGGGCTCTCTGATAATTTTATTAAATCAAAACTTGCAAAAGGAAAAATTATAGTAAATAAAAAATATTATCAAGACTATCCATTTTCTGATAAGTTTGATGTAATCTTTATCGAGTCCGGATTCCTTCTTTTTACAATCTTGAATGATGGAAACTTAAGCTTCGAAGCTTACGGCGGGATGGATTATCCCGATATAGTAAGAAATCTGAATAAAGTTTATTCGGATCTCAATGAAAATGGAAAATTCTTAATAGGGACTCAAAATATACTGAAAAATATAAAAATCGACAACACTTATCTTTTCCACATGGAAAGAGAACAACTAGAGCATAATGCTTTAAGGCAGTTATTTCTTTATGAAAACGGAAAGCTCATTTTTTATACCAGGCAGAGAAAAAGAACTTTAACTTATGCTGAGTTTCTTAAAATGGCATGGCAGGCTGGATTCAAGAGAGTTTTTAAATCACCTCATCTACAGTGGATAGTTCTGGAAAAATAATATTGCACAAACGTTTAAAAACAATCTATCCTTACTTTGCTACGATTAAAATGCTTCGCCAATTGATTATTACCGTAATGGGAAACGTGGATGCCGGAAAGACCCAGCTCCTGGACACTATCAGGAGCACCTCCATCGTCCAGTCAGAGCCTGGCAAGATAACGCAATGCATAGGGTGCTCACAGATACCAATAGACACAATCAGGAAAATCTGCGGTGATTTGCTTAAGAAATCCAAGCTCGAAATCAAAGTGCCCGGGTTTGTCATAATCGACACCCCTGGCCACGCTGCTTTCACCAACCTGAGAAAAAGGGGCGGCAATCTTGCCGATATTGCCATTCTTGTGGTTGACATTAACGAAGGGATAAAGCCGCAGACAATAGAATGCATAGACATACTCAAGCAATACAAAACTCCTTTTGTAATAGCCCTGAATAAAATCGACCTTTTATCCGGATGGAAATCAAATCCAAAAATCGGCTTGCTGGAAAACCTCCAGAAGCAGAATGAAAATATAATACTTCTTATTGAAAAGAAGCTTTATGAAGTTGTTGGTAAGATCAGCGAATCGGGCTTTAATTCCGAAAGATTCGACAGGGTAGAGGACTACACAAAGCAAATTGCAATCATCCCTGTCTCTGCAAAAACATCGGAAGGATTGCCGGAGCTTCTCATGGTGATGGCAGGCATTTCGCAAAAATTCCTCGAGGATAACCTGAAAGTTGATGCCGGCGGCTTTGCAAAAGGCACTGTCCTTGAAGTGAAGGAAGAGAAAGGGCTTGGAACGACAATTGATGTCATACTTTATGACGGCTCTTTGAAGCAGAATGATACAATAGTCATAGGCTCGCTGGCCGAGCCGATTGCCACCAAAGCAAAGGCGATGTTCCTGCCGCAGCCGCTTTCTGAGATGCACGATAAAAAAACAAAATTTCTTCCTGTTAAGGAAGTCAGTGCTGCAACAGGGATAAAAATTTCCGCCCCTGAGCTTGATAATGCAGTTGCGGGAATGCCGCTAAGGAGCTGTCTGCCTGAAGAAGTCGAAATAATAAAAGAAGAAATAAAAAAAGAAGTCGGAGAAGTCATAATGGAAACTGACAGGCAGGGAATCATAGTCAAGGCAGATTCACTCGGAAGTTTAGAGGCGCTTGTAAAGCTTTTGAGAGAGAGGAACATAGAACTGAAGAAAGCGTCCATAGGGAACATCTCAAAAAAAGACATTTCGGATGCAGAAATAAACTACGAAAAAGACCCGCTGCAAAGCATAATCCTCGGGTTCAATGTCGGGCTGCTCCCTGACGTTCAAGTTCCGCAGAATGTTAAGGTGTTGACCAACAACATAATCTATAAGCTAATCGGGGATTTCGAGAAATGGCAGGAAAGCGAAAGAAAAAGGCTGGAAGGAAAGGAAATCGAGGGTTTGCACAGGCCCTGCAAGATAAAAATACTGAGGGGCTATGTATTCAGGCAGAACAATCCTGCTGTAGTCGGAGTTGAAGTGCTTGCCGGCACACTGGAGGCAGGCCTGCCGCTCATGAAGCCTGAAGGGACAACAATCACAGAGGCAAAGAGCATCCAGCATGAGCAGGAAACAATTGAAAAGGCTGAAAAGGGAAAGCAGGTTGCCGTCTCGCTACCCAACGTGACAGTCGGGAGGCAGGTGAATGAAGACGATATACTCTATTCCGCTATTCCAGAGGAGCACTTCCGGAAATTCAAGGAATTCAAGAGACTATTGACCCATGATGAGATTGAAATCCTGAAGGAAGTAGCTGAAATAATGAGAAAGCATAATCCCCTGTGGGGGGTATGAAAAATTAAATGATAGTAATTGATAGGCCTCAGTATAAACTAAAAATATTTGATATAATACCAATAACTATTAGACATTAACGGAAAACATCAAATCATCTGAAAATCATAACCTTAAAAAATAAAACAAATAAAATGCCTGAGCTGAAGATTCTCAACAACAAGGAAATAAAGGAAATATACGAACTGATTGAGGAACAGTGGGGCGCAAAATTAAAGCTCGATTACGGCTTTCTCAGGAATAATAAGGACAGGATATTCATAGTGACCAAGGACATTTCCAAAATAGACACTTTAAAGCTCCGTTTGAATTCAGCGGGAATGTATTTCTGCGAGGTTGATGCAAAGGGGATAAGGCTGAGCATCGAAGGAGCGCAGATTATCGGGCCAGAAGCGACAAAAAATGTCGTTGAATTAAGCGAGGAAGAAACAAAAAAATGGCTTAAGGGGGAAGAACTTGAGAAGGAATGCAAAGGCTGCAATGGATTTGTAATCCTAAAGAATAAATCTGATTTCATGGGAACCGGAAAATATTCCAACGGGAAGATTCTGAATTACGTGAGCAAGGTGAGAAGGATTAATGCATATTAATCCTTCTTCGCAATTCATTTATGACTCTTTGGCCACATATTCCTGATTAATCGATAAGAAGCCGTGATTTTTTCTATTGTGCCTATGTCGGCATTACTCAGTGGGCTAGCTTCTGAAGTGTCTAATGCGCCGTCTTGTACAGCAATTTTCATCCTCTTTCCATGCAAAAACTTTAACGGAGCATAACCAATTGTACTGCCACTTACTTTATAAGGTCTCCATCCGCTATCTTCATAAAATCTGTCCATTCTTTTCCTATATTCCTTCTGCGTTTCATGAGGCAAGCTATCCATTCCATAACATTCGTTATAGTGCCTGATTAACCTACCGACAGCAAAAGATGAAGCTACATGAGCTATATTACCTGACTGCGCAAGCTTTACGAAAATATCCCATAACATGCCGATATGCTCCGTATGCAAGAATTCTCCTAACTCCTTAGGAGAGGAAAAATACCCAAGCCTAACTTTTGAAGTTTCAGAAACCTGCCCCAACCTCTTGCTGATTTCCCAAAGACTATCATAATAGGTTAATATCCCTACTCCTTTGCTTTGGACATAATTTGTAAACACAGAATTAACTGCAGATACAACATTCTCGAGGTCAGGAGATTTTATCCTTTCTTTTGCTTTGGTAAAAAGACCTTCAATTCTAGTGAAAAGTACATCGAACCTATCACGCTCCCTAGGTATACCTTCAATTCTTGCTATTTCGTCAGCAATCCTTAGAATAGACTTTGAATAATAATCAGCAAGTATCCTGAAAAAATAACTATTGCTTGGCTCGTCATTAAGGAAAAACGCCCTGTAGAATTCCATATCCTTTTCTGTTGTTTCTGTTCCCCCTTCGACGTATCTGGCAGCTTTTTTTCTTTCATATTCCCCTCTCTCTCCTTTTCTAGCTTTTCCAAAGTTTGCATCATAATCCATTATGGGGTCTCTTATCTGGACCTCTCCGCTTATCTGTTTTGATTGCGGGTTGAAGCACAAGTACAGCTTTATAGTCTGGTATCCGTTACTGTGTCTATTTTCCCCAGTTATGTCATCAATAAATGTTTGAAATGTCTTTGACGGGTCAAACTCAATATCCAAATACCTATTTTTCAGATCAACTGTAGTTGTTTCAGAATAAATGAAACACCCCGGTAGGTCACTCATTTTTAGCTTGACATAAGCCAAAACCTCAGACTCCCTTTTGGCTTTTTTTTGTTCCTTTTCTTTGGGTGATAACTTCTCATCCTGAGAACCCTTACTAAACCTTCTCTGAGCCTCTTCGTACCTCTCTTTAATTTTTTCCGCTAAGGTTATAAGTGAAATTCCTTGAACACCTGTCAAATCCCCGCCATGCATATGGAAGTTTACCAATAAGCCGTCAAGATTTACTAATAGGGCTTTTCTGTTTTTTAAATCTGTATATTCAGTGACAGGTTCGGCGTTATTTACATCCCTCTCATATCCGCAGCTTCCCAAAACACTTCTAAACAAATTACCAAACTGATCCCTGTCTCTTCCTAAAAGATATTCAAAATCCATAATCTTATTGCCTTTGTTGTCTACAACTATCTGCCTTTGCACCCTTAATTCAAGTCCATGAAGAAGCATATAGTGCTGGCTTATAGGTATAGAATCAAGGCATTTCAATGATACAATCCTTTCTGCAAGGCTTCTGCCAATTTCTATATTAGGGGCTGCAAACTTAGAAGTGTACTCTTCTTTTTCCTTTTCAGTCAATTCCCTATATTCAACGCCAAATGCCCTATAGAACTGCGTTTTTTGTGTATCGGAAAGTTCGTGCTCTTTTTTTCCGTGAAACAATTCCTTGAACCTTTTTTTCTCTTCAGGGCTTAAATTCCTAAACTTCCTGTGCGTTCTGTAATTTCGTGCTTCATGGCTTTCAACAATAATCCGCATGCCTTTTTGGTCAAAGAATCCAGTTTCTCCTTGTCTTGTTACAGTACCAATGGATTTAATTCCATAAGTATCCATACTTTTCACTCTTTTAAGTACGTATAACATGTTTGATTTCCTGTCAAGTTCGTAGGAGTAAGCTTCCACTTCCCCGTCTGAAGTTAATACCTTCTTGGGAAACCTGTTTGTTGCGAACTCACTTACTGCCAATTGGATAAGCTTTTCAAGATTTGCCTCGCTATGTTCTCTTTCTTCTCTATAGGCTGTCTCCGGCAGATTTGCTGATTTCCCTTCGTAAAGAATGTCCATCACATCTTCAGAAGGTGGTTCCCCTCTTCTGAATGCTTCCCTGGCTATATGGAAGTTTATCAGATATCTTTGAAAATCCTCGTTTATTACTGCGAATGGTCCTATCATTTTATTGCCTTAAGAATTGCGTTTATACAGTCCTAATGTCAAAATGCCCGGGAGCGATGCAATTAACCTTCTGCGACGGATATCTACCGGCTTTAGATGATTCATCTCTTTCATCCTAGCTTCTAAATCCTTAATCTTACTACTCATGATGGTAAATGCGTCCCTTTCAGTCTCCCAGCTTGTATCTCTTTCATCAGCGGCCTTTCTCAAATATTCTAAATTTGCTTCTATGCTTGCAACCAGGTTTCTGTATAGATAGTCTGTGGCCCTTTGCAATCTTTGATAAGGCATTTCTATTTGGTGCACTTGATTTACTAAATCCACCGCTG
>Ga0209541_10016639_pt1 | contig 10854 bp, 11 predicted proteins | sample RifCSPlowO2_01_FD_184027 | JGI IMG/M metagenome (GOLD analysis project Ga0209541, IMG submission 184027) | Groundwater microbial communities from Rifle, Colorado - Rifle CSP2_plank lowO2_0.1 (SPAdes) (version 2) | ecosystem: Environmental > Aquatic > Deep subsurface > Groundwater | place... | reverse complement strand
AACTTCCTGGACAGGCACTGTGCAGTTTGATCTTACCCAATCACTATCGTACTCTGAAATCTCTTTGCGAATGCCATCCTTTATATAATATGATGGAGGGACTTTTGAATACCCAGTGCTTGGCATTTTATTTATAATCATTTCATCCGGACATTCTTTCAACAATTCTTTTCCGGATCGATTCTTGTACTTTATATATTCAATAAGATTTAACTTTTCACTGAAACATGGTTTGTCCGGATTAATTCCACAATGAACTCTTCCCTTATAAATCGGCAAGAATATTGCTAGTAGTATCAGGATAATAATTGTAACAGAGATTTTCATATTAATATTATTTGATCACCACCACCCATTTTTTGAAACAATAGGATACTTTTTTATAGTGTCTCTATCACTATAATTTTCACATGAAGTGCCTTCGATAAGATTGGCTGTTGTAGGAAAGTTACTATTCTCGAAAAATCTATCTATATGTGTTTTCCATTTACTCTTAAGATCATCGTTTAATGCAATTGTATACTTAAGACCTCTTATAGAAAACCATCTTGGTGAATAAACTGTTTCTTTTAAGGGAAGCAGAGTATCAATTCCCTCCAAACAAATACTTAATGGTTTGTTAAAGAATATTTTTTTCACGGTCCAAAACGAGTGCTGAGAAATTGAGAATGAAGAAAGCTCTCTTTTATTATTAAAAGCTCGAACATATTCAAAGCCAAAAGGTATGCCGTCCTGCTGACGAACTGAGCAATCAACTTTCACATGACCATATTCATTAGGTGTAACTAATTGATGTGAGGGATCTTCCCATGGATAAATCTTCAATATCTGTTTACAAATGCCCGATTTATATGAATCATCTGTCCTGAAAATATTAATTCCAAAAGTTTTGTTCGGCACTTCATAGGCTTCTTTCAAAGTCAGATTAAGCCAAAAACCGTATGAGAAATATCCTATTACCAAAAGGAAGATAATACATACGAGTATCTTAAAGAATTTTTTCATAATCAAATTAATCTCCCCGCCTTAATTACGTGTTCGACTAACGTGTGGGTATACCCCATCTCATTATCATACCACGCCAGTACTTTAACTAGATTCCCTCCAACAACACGAGTAAATGCAAGATCCGCAATAGAAGCATAACTATTGCCCTTTATATCCGAAGACACTAAAGCCTCTTCGGTGACTGTAAATATCCCTTTCCATCTTGCTTCCCCTGCCGCCTTTTTTAATATTTTATTTACCTCCTCGGCTGTAGTATTCTTTTTTGAAATAAAAGTGATATCCACTATTGAGCCTACGACAACTGGCACACGAATAGAAATACCATCGAACAATCCCGATAGATGCGGCATGGCCTTGGTCACCGCTATGGCTGCCCCGGTAGATGATGGCACAATATTCTGCGCCGCGGCACGACCTTCGCGAAGGTCTTTTTTGCTTGGACCATCCACTAGAGCTTGGCTGGCTGTATAGGCATGGACAGTATTGAGTAGAGCCTTCTCTATTCCTAATGCTTCATCAAGAATGGCCAGTAGAGGGCTACCGGCATTGGTCGTACATGAAGCATTTGAACTTATTTTACATTTTGAAAGATCATTTTCATTTAGACCAACAAGCACGGTAGAAGAGTCATCATCTTTTATGGGAGCAGTGATAACCACTCTCTTGGCCCCAGCATCTATATGAACTTGCGCTTTTTCTGTGGATACAAAAAGGCCGGTAGATTCTACTACCACATCTATATCGAGAGCTTTCCAAGGTAATTTTGTAGGATCTTTTTCACTTATATACTTTACACCCTCTAGAGTATGCTGGCTTTGTCCATAGACAGTATCGTATTTCAAAAGATATTCCATAGCCTCCATGCTTCCCAGATCATTTACCGCCACGACTTTGAGCTCTGGATTGTCTTGCGCCACTTTGAAAAAGGCGCGACCGATTCTGCCGAAGCCGTTTATTGCTACTTTTATTTTTTTCATATTAGTATATTATAGTACACATGAATACAAAGACAAAGGTGGTGATAGTGGGTGGAGGATTCGGAGGAGTATACACTGCCAGGCATCTAGACAGACTTTTCAGAGACGATGAAATAGAAATAACCATCATAAACAAGAATAATTATTTTCTTTTTACCCCGCTTCTGCATGAAGTAGCCACTGGAGGATTGACACCAGATAGCATCATAGAACCCATAAGAGAAATTTTCCGAGGAGAACATATAAACTTTGTAGAAGATAGTGTTATAGAAATAGATCAAAATTTAAAAATAGTAAAAACAGCTCCTGCTGTATTCCCATACGATTATCTGGTAATCTCTCCTGGCGCGGATACAAACTATATGGGCATATCAGGAGTTCAAGAGTATAGTTTTACATTGAAAAACCTCCCTGATGCCATAGCCTTGCGCAATCATATTATAAAAACATGCGAAACTGCTGTTGAAAAACATTCACAACAGCTACTAACAGTAGCTGTTGTGGGAGCCGGACCTACAGGAGTGGAGCTGGCGGCAGAGATAAAAGAGTATATGCATCAGATTCTTTTGTCTTATTATAAAGACTCTGGACTTACGGAGGATGATATAAAAATACATCTCATAACTACAACACCGGACATTATTTCCATGTTTCCAGAAAGAATGCGCTCTCTAGCCCTTCACGAAGTAAGAAAAAAGGGTATAAATGTTATGTTAAATACGATAGTAACGAAGGTTGAGCCTCATCTCCTGCGCTTTTCCGACAATACTGATCTCAAGACTCATACTATCATCTGGGTAGCGGGGGTAATTCCGACATTGAAAGATATAAAAGGCATTGCCACAAATCTCAAAGGCAGAATGGATATAAATGAATATTTGCAAAGCGTAAACGACACCTCTGTCTTTGCTCTGGGTGATGCCGGCGGATCTCACCCTATGCTTGCCCAAGTCGCTGTACAGCAAGGAAAAACCGTAGCAGGAAATATATACGCTCTAACCAATAAAAAAGATCTATCAAAATTCAAATTCCTCCGGAAAGGGCTTCTCATCTCTCTGGGACAATGGTATGCTCTGGGACATTTCGGCAATATCACTTTGCGAGGGCCACTTATGTGGATTCTCTGGAGAGGCGTGTATCTTTTTAATTTTATTTCTTTTAGAAAAAAACTGGAGATAACGGCGGAGTGGTTTATAAATGCCTTTTATCCGAGGGATATTTCGCAGATTAAATAAAAGAAAGACCCGTTGTGACATAGATCTCTCTATGTTACGAGCGGGTCGATTCAGGCAACTTTGACTTGGCGATCTGTGGCTTCGGATATGATGTCTGCGAGACTTTTCATATCGAGCCTAGCCTTGTCTTGAGACCTATGGCATCCCTTGAACATCTGTTCCCTCATCACATCTTCTCTGCCACTCATAGCGACGACAAATGCAGAGGGAGATATGGCGAGGATGTTGCAGATGAAGTCTCCACTGGAAGTGCATCCATCCACTACCTCACCATCCAGAAAGATGATGTCAAAAATGTGTATGCTGTGTAGAGCTGTGAGAGCATCTGACATAGAATCCACGATCGTGACATCATTTTCTCCAAGCGCCCCCAGGAGGATACTTAGAGACCGCTTCACCGCTTCATTGTCTTCAACGATCAGAATTTTCATACTACTTTTTTCTCGCGCTTTGTTTAACTAGCGCGAAGCTTTCTAACTAACAATATAGACTATTTCTACTGTATTGTCAATAGGTAAAAATACCCTTATTTTAAGCCATATTTACCACTTATCCACTACCCATGCAAACCTATCTGCAGATCATAGAGCCTCTTGTATTCCCCACCTTCCATTGCAATAAGTTCAGAATGAGTTCCTGTTTCCACTATTTTACCTTCTTTGAAAACCAAAATTTTATGAGCCTTGCGCACCGTGCTCAATCTATGGGCAATGATGAAAGTAGTTTTTCCTCGCATTAGCTCTTCTAAAGATTCTGTAATAATCTTTTCTGATCCAGCATCTAGGGCGGATGTAGGCTCGTCTAGAACAAGTATTCTAGGATTGCGAAGTATAGCGCGAGCTATGGCCACCCTCTGTTTTTGACCAACTGAAAGTTTGACCCCTCTTTCACCCACTATTTGTTCCCATTTTTCAGGAAACTTTTCTATAAAGTCCAGAGCATGGGCTTTTCTGGCGGCAGTTTTCATTTCTTCTTCATTAGCACCAAAATTGCCATATTTTATATTCATCTTTATTGTGTCATTGAAAAGCACAACTTCTTGTGGCACTACAGCCATAGCGCCACGCAATTTTTTTAAATTTATTTTCCTTATATCATGCCCATCTATAAGCACATTTCCTTCTATAGGAAAATGATAAGCAGAAATAAGATCTATGAGAGTACTTTTTCCTACCCCCGACTCGCCCACTAGAGCTATGATTTCTCCAGTATTTGCCTTAAAGGAAATATCTTGCAAAACCGGCTTATCCTTTTCATAATAAAATGTTACATTTTTGAATTCTATATTGCCATTTATATCAGTGTCTATCGCGTTTTTTGGAACATAGATTTCGGTAGGAGTTTGCAGTATTTTTTCCGTTTCCTGAATATTCACTATACCATTCTGTATAGTCTGCCAATTGCGCGCGATTACCGTAAATGGGCCAAAGATCATGGCCGCATAACTATTGAAAGCTATGAGCTCACCTATAGTCATAGTGCCATTGTGTATATAATAAACAGATATAGCAAAGATAATAATCTGCGTAACAAGAATAGTCATTCTCTGATATAGAGTCAGACTTCCCCAAAGTTTAGTAAGGCGCATCCACAGAGGCACGGCGCTTTTCATCTTTGTGGAGAGTTTATTTATTTCGTATTCTTCAGCTGTGGCCTGCTTGATAGGCAGAGCATTGCCCACCACATCAAACGATTCTCCAAAAACAAAATTCAACACATCCCAATATTCTTTTTGGTATACGCTTGTATTCTTTATTTTAGTTGAAAATATGAGAATATAAACTATCACTCCCGCAATAAGAAAAATAGTAAGAAATGGCTGAAGATAAAATGTGATAATAAAAGCGATAACAATGCTCAATACCTGTGGTGAAAGATCTATAACTATGCGACCAGCTATGGTTTCCAGAGCATTTGCCGCTACATTTATTTTTGTGCTTATTTCACCTATTTTATTTGTCTTATGAAAACTCATTGGTAAGAGCAGTAGGTAGCCAAAGCCCTTTGCTAGATAGTCCAGCCAAATGATATTTGAAAACTTTTCGCTTAGAATATTTATACGCCAGTCTAGAATATATGTAATAAGTTGAATAATAGCCCAAAGGATAAGTAGTGCGATATAGATAGGAACAGAATATGATAAAAGATCTATAAGAGTAGAGCTAGTTATAGCGTCAAAAAATTTACCCACAATGTACGGAATAAATCCGTTTCCGATAGCTGAAAGAATACCCATAACGCTCAAAATGATAATTTCCCGACGATATTGACTTATATATTTCCATAGCACCAGCCAGCCTGTATATAGATTTTCTTTTGTTATTTTTTCCATTATATTTGTTCTGGATCTACTCTTATTATCCTATCGTCCTCAGCTGTAGGATTCCCTCTCCCATCTCTATTGCTGGTTGTAATATAGAGCATACCGTCTGGCCCAAGTCGCACTGTTCTTATTCTTCCAAACTGATTTTTGAAATGCGTCTTTAATTCTTTGACAGATACTCCATCCAAAACTGCCTCATACACAGCCTCGCCTTTGAGACCTCCAAAAAATATACTTCCTTTATAATAAACCGCGCTGGCTGGAGCCCATGTATCATCCGCGCCAGAGTTTATAACTGATTTTACCATTCCCGCCTTTATAGTATCTCCTTCTATATCCGGCCATCCATAATTTTTCCCTTTTTCTATGAGGTTAAGCTCGTCCATTCCCGAAGTAACTCCCGATCTTCCATGCTCGGTTTCCCAGAGTCTTCCCTCACTATCCCAAACCAAACCTTGAGGATTTCTATGTCCGTAGGAGTAGACGGCATTGCCGAAAGGATTATCAGAAGGAATACTTCCATCATCATTTAATCGCAGTATTTTACCCCCTAAAGACTTTTTGTCTTGAGCGATCTGCGCAGTGGTGGCATCGCCAGTTGTTATATATAACTTTTCATCAGGACCAAACTCCATCCTTCCCCCATCATGATATATCGCCCCTGGAATATCTTTTATTATTTCTTTTTCATCGGACAATGCTCCATTTTCAAATTTATATCTGAAAACCGCATTTTTTGTATTACCGCCAGATATACCTCCTGTAGTCATATATAAATATAGAAAATGATTTGTATTGTATCGGGGATGCAATACTATTCCTAGCAATCCGCCTTCTCCTTTTGGAACGGCTCTAGGCAACTTTATGCTTGTTTTATTTTTATCTTTTATCTGCGTCAGATTTCCATCCCTTTCCGTAACCAGGAGGCTATCATCGGGTAGAAAAGCTATATCCCAAGGTATTTTGAGCTCCGTAGTTATAGTAGTTATGGCCACTGTAGCAACAGGCACTGGCCCTGCATCAACCGCTATAATGTTCTCCTCGGGTGCTTCGGCCTTTTCATTTACATTCTTATTCCAAACCAAAAAAGCGATAAGCGCGACTAGAGAAATGATTAGAATTATTATTTTTTTATATACCATATTGTTTTTCTTCCAATACCTCTACTTTATTATTTTTTACATCAATTGACAATAGCACCTCGCCGATATTATTTTCTTTGGTAATCTCTTCAAACCTGTTTTCTGGATTTATAACAATCTTCAGCCTATAAACTCCCTTTGGAATATTGGTAATATCAAACTTTTGATCTATATAAGTATAATAATAACTATCAGCCCAGCCTGGGGATATGCCTTGTCTTTCCTTGCCACAAACTTTATATGAAGCGTTCCTGTCAGATCCGGGATGGCTAAGATCTATAGGCTCCGAGTCTCTCACACAAAATGTGGATTTGAAACTTAATTTCTCATTAAAATTTGATCCCCCTATATCATCCACTGACTCTAGAGTATAAATAGCAAAATCTTTGAAATGATAATGCCTATGCTCCTTGTGCCAGAGGAAAACACCAGAAAGATGCTCCTCATAATCCCCATCCAGATGATATATTCTCTGATTGACCTTTCTTTCCACATCACCTTCGGCATCTCTGCTACTCGGATCAGCCACGAACTCCAGTGCTCCTCTGCCCTTATTCCAATACGAAGCACTGAAAAGCAGATTGGTCCTGCCTTCAACATTTTTCAAAGTGACATCCTGCGGAGGAATAGCCACAATATCCGGCATAAGAATCATTTCATCCTCTATGAGCTTGGCTATATTATCCATAGTATTTTTATCCAATGATCTATCTAGCGCTTCTTTCTTATCTTTATACTGTTTATCAAACTGCTCCATAAGTATGCCAGCCACCTGCGCTCTAGAAGATTGCAAAGGTATCTCGTATGTTCCGGGCACATACATTTTTTTCAAAAAATCGTGTTGCGAGTCGTAGTAAAGGGCAGAAAGGGTAAGAAAGGTCTCCTTTTTCTTGTTATTCCATTTATATTGCTCTTCAAATATCTCTTCCAGAAATTCCTCATAATTCTGCCATTGCATGCCGGCGTATGTGTGGGCAAAGTATTGTCTATCCAATGTCCCCCAGCCCAGAGCCTCGCCTATTATCTCGCCTATTTGTTCTTTCGTAACATCAGGAGGGATTGTGACATATTTGGCCCAAGGTTCTCCCTCCAGAGCATAGACCATATCCCTGATTCTCATGGAGCTTGAGAGTTTGTATCCGCCTAGTTCTGGGTGAGATTTTCTACCGAAGACAAAGTGAGAAAAATAATAATATGTGCGATGCTTGATTATGCCCTGCTTTTTTAGCTTGGCGGCAATAGTGTGCAATGTGTCGGTTTCTTCAACATGGAAAGCGCGCTCTGTGATTGGGACTTCTATTTTAAATAATTGCCAAAGGTAGATAGAGAAGGATAAGACTATCACTATGACTGTGGCAACAAGAACTCTCAATTTATTTCTAGATTAATGGTTGTAGAAGCGGTAGATGTTACAACTTGTTCATCTGGGTTTGGTATTACTGGAGTTGGTTTGTTTTTATTTATAAAATCACGAAGTCTATAAACTGCAACAAGAGCTATTATTAATAAAATAATTGTCAAGATAGTTTTGTTCATGGTATTCAATATTATTTAGTATGGTAATACTTTTCTTAACCTTTGTCTATTTTTACTGAAGCATTCATCACAGCATACAACCTTCCTTGACGGCCTAGTTGTATCATCAGAGTAATAACTTTCGCAAGCGCAGCTGCAGAAAACGCATTTTCCTATTATTATTTTATCTTTATTCTCCGTCACATCTGTCGTCAATCTATTATCAAAAACAAAAAGTGTTCCTTTGAAATTTCTGCCTGGATATTTCTGCATATAGGTATGTATGCCGTCCTTGAGCTGATAAATATTTTTGAATCCTTCTTTTTTTAGCAAACAAGTGGCCTTTTCGCACCTTATGCCTCCCGTACATACCGCCACTACTTTTTTATCTTTTATTTCTTTTATTTTGTCCAGTTTCTCTGGCAAATCCCTGAAGTTTGTAAGTCCCGGATCTATGGTTTTTTCAAACTTTCCCCCAGCTATTTCATAATCATTTCTCAAATCAAGCACCACAAAATCCTCATTGTTTTTATACATCCTTTCAAGCTCATCTGCCGTGAGTGCATCCGCTGTTTCTTTCTCTACATCTATTTTCCCCACTCCCAACTTTACTATCTCATCCCTAACTTTTATTTTAAGTTTTGGAAAAGCTTTGCCAGTCCCTGCACTTTCTTTTACAACTACATCAGCAAATCTTTCATCTTTTTTTAAGAATTCTTTATACTTTTCTATATTTTCCTTTTTACCTTCAAAAGTGGCATTTACACCTTCCTCTGCTATTATCATGCGACCCCTTAAACCAAGATTATCACACATCTCTCTATGATCCCTTGCTAGAGCCTGGGGATCTTTAATATTTATGAATTTATAGAATAAAATTACTATTTCCACATTCCTAGAATAAATCCGAAGATGACAAACACTATGAGCTGATATCCTGCCTGTATAAAGAATCTCGTCCAAGCCACCTTGCTACTATCATTGTTCCACATACAGCTTGCGGCTACGGTAGGAAGTATAAATCCTGCCCATATCCACAATGCGCCACTTATGCTCGAAGTATATGACGCTAAAACATACACTTGGAATAAGACTAAAATAAACTGAACGATGTAGAGAGGTGTAGAACTTTTCTGCATCCTCTCCCTAGCCGCTACATCTTCTGGTGTTACTCCCACCACTTGCATCCACTTTTTACCAAAAATAGGTCCATACCATACATAACCTATTATCATGGCCACTATGGCACTTACCAGCACTGCCAAATAGTTTATATCTATCATATATTAAAATAATTTAATGATAATCTGATAATGGCAGTATTATACCATAAAAAGACAAACCCGCTACAGTCTCTGTGGAAACTGCGCGGGTGTGGGCTATCGCTTGCGCAACGCCCTATTGTGTGTTTTATTGTTTGCTTTTTCTGGCCAGAAAAGGCTTGACATACTTCTCAACCTGTTCGGGAGTAAACCTCACCACAACCATGAAGCCTCTTTTTGGCTCCTCTCGGAAGTTATCCCGATGATTGTGTGAAATATCCAACCAGAACCCTTCTCCTGTGGCCCCTTTACCCTGCCAGACTGACCAAGTTGAGCGGTCGTATCGGAAGTCATCCAGAAACTGGAGATCAGTACCAGTGAGGATGTGGAAACCCTGATTCTTAATCCTTTTCAAAGAACGAAGTTCTCTGTCAGGGTGAATCTGTATGAATCCAATAAAATGATCTTCAACAGGTTGAACCCATATAGGCAAGTATTTCCAGACTGTAGTATTTGGCGAGGGAGAAAAATAAAGACCTGTGCCGTTGGTTCTCTCAATTACCTCCCCAACCACCTTTGGTGTGTTGGAAATCCGAACTAAAATAATCCCCATACAAAGCAGTAGTATTACGATGTAGAAGGAGCGCCCGGACTTAATTATTTTCTTCATTCTTTCCTCCAAACTGTCAAACTGCGCGTGAGGGCTATTGCCCTAGGTTTTGAGATACGCGCCTACCTCACTTCAAAAAACTAACTTCCAACATACTACCACCTATCAACAGAAAAGTCAATAGCTGTCGGTATATGGCTAAATTCCAGGAGGGCAAGGCACCTCTTCCCTAATAATATCTACTTCACCTGCAGGGGGACTCTCTTGAAATCCAATGGGAGGATTGCATCCAGCTATAAGATCTTTAAATGTCTCTTTCGGCAAATCAACACCTCCACTTGGAATCTTACTACCTGTATCATTTACCTTTACAATTATAGATTTATTATTGCCACAACTTGCTCCCGTTGTAATTTTTAAACATTTATTAAGAAGTTTATCCCTCTCACATCTAGGCACGGCGACTCGCTTTGCGCTCTCATTATAATCTTCACCATTTGAAGTCTTGCATCCTGGCTCATGATACCAAGTAGCTTTCTTTTTCTTTTTTTTCCAATTACATTTGCAATTCGGATGTGGAGGATTGCCGGCGCAGACTGGTGGAGGTGTTGCACGCGCATTAATCAAGGAACTTTTCACTATAACTTCTTCGGAAGAATAAGGATATGATTGATAGGATGAATATGTAGTAGGATAAGAGGTTGTAGTTTCTTCTTCACATATCCATTCTGCTTCATATTCTGTCTCGTATCCATAATCTTCTTCGCATTGATACGGGTAAT
>Ga0209541_10016637_pt1 | contig 10855 bp, 11 predicted proteins | sample RifCSPlowO2_01_FD_184027 | JGI IMG/M metagenome (GOLD analysis project Ga0209541, IMG submission 184027) | Groundwater microbial communities from Rifle, Colorado - Rifle CSP2_plank lowO2_0.1 (SPAdes) (version 2) | ecosystem: Environmental > Aquatic > Deep subsurface > Groundwater | place... | reverse complement strand
ATTTTTTTACAAACACTGGATGTGATTATCTTGAAAAATCCTGAAACTCTAACTATTGAACATGATCAAACACACAATCACCCTCAAGTCAAACCAACTTTTTATACCATTCCTAAAGTACTTATTACAGAAATAGAATTTTATGATAAACAACTATAGGAAAGAACAAGTTTTAATAATTGAGCACCTCGTACCTTCTAGCAAGCGGATTGTAAAAAGTGTAGGAATAGTCTATAAAATATCAGGTTCAAAATTAACATTGGCGCACAATTTTTCTGGTTCGGTTAGACGACCAATCGATATTACAAACATTCATTTAAAAAATATTTTAAACAGTCAAGAAGTTACTCCGAAAGAAATAAACTCATTTAGTGATTTCAATATGAGTTGATAATGGGATTATAATATAAAGTTTAAGCAAGAACCGTTCTTGTTTATGTAGAAATTGTCAATATAATAGGAATAATAGCGTCCGTTCCTTTTGACCCTTGGTATATTATCCGTCGTGTATCTTTGGCCAACACAACTATGGTATCATATTCCTATGGATAGGAAGTCAAAGATATTGCTGATGATTATTATTATTTTGGCTGTGGTTTCTGTTGGATTTACTTTTTATAAAACAGTGATTCTGGGTGATTTTGAAGTAATTTCAGAAACTGAAAAGTAAGAAAGAAAGGCGCATTTCTATTTTCTTTTTAATAAATATTGAGAGCAAATATTGTAACAAAGTTGAGCCGCACCGTATTCAGTGCGGACATCATCAGCTTTTGGCGCCACCTCGAGAATTCCTGCTCCCACAACTTGAAAACTAGTTACTAATACACGCAATAGTTTAATACTGTAATTCCATTCCAGTCCACCTTGGACCGGTGTACCTGTTGCTGGAAGATACGCAGGGTCTATACCGTCAACATCTATTTCGATATAGATTTTTTTTGTTTTGATTGATTTTATAATAGCTTCTATTTTTGGTGTCGGTCCCAATCCCCATTCAAACGTTTTTATGGTCTGCTTATTTTTTTGTGCATATTCGTACTCGTCTTTTGAATATGATCGTATTCCTACCTGAACTAATTTGTAACCAAGCTCGTGAACTCGGCGTAGTACAGAGCAGTGAGCAAATTTACTTGGTCTACTTTGGTCGGGGTTAGCATTACTGTCATCATTTCTTAAATCTGGATGCGCATCGATATGGACTACTGTGATTTCCGCAGGATTTTCAATTTCTGCTAAAGCTTTGAATGCACCAATGGATATGGAATGTTCTCCACCAAGCATAAAAACGAACCTATCTTCAGTCTTTATTTTTTTATATTCTGTGTATACAGTTTTCACCATGTCTTCTGGATAAAGATCATTCAAATTTCCGAGATTATGGTGGTAAAAATTAAAGTCATACCCTGGCTCCGTCTTTGAGTATCGGTCAAAAAATTCTATGTCTTGGTGCAGACACTTGACAATAGATTCTCCACCGTTTACCGCGCCCTTTTTATGCGATGCTGTTCTATCGTAACCAACAGTGGTAAGTACAACATCAGCTTTGGTTAAGTCTTTACAGGAAATTATAGAATCTATTGATTGCGTATTCTTGTTCATGTTGGTATAATTTTGTCACCTTAAATCTTATTTTATCATGGAATTCGGTAATTTAATAGCCTGTGCTGATGCAACGTCAAATTTTATCGGACTTTTTGATCTATCCATAGCCCCATCTCTTCTATACTATTCTTACATCCCAATAATTTTTGTTTCAATTTTTTTTAGTTTTTTTATTTTTTTAAAAGGAGGAAGAAACACGGCCGGAAAGTTACTGATCTGGTTAAGTATTTTGTTTTCAATTTTTCTCTTGAATGAAATTGTTCAGTGGGTTGCTGTCCATGCAAATATTGTTCACTTTGCTTGGGCAATTGCTCTTCTTCTCCAGCAGATAATTTTCATGATCGCTGTATTTTTTATTGCCCATTTTACTCTAGGATTAGAATTTAATTATAAAGTAATCTCCGTATTTTTAGTTTTATTGTTACCAACTTTTCTTCTTTTGCCCACAACATTAAATCTTGCTGCTTTTGAAATAGACAATTGTGAATCTCTTATCGGTGGATTGTGGTATTACTTATATTTGCTTGAAATTCTCTCTATTATTGCAATAGGAATTATTGGTTTATTTTCTTTACATCAGAATGTGAAATTACGAATCCAGAATATACTATTGATCATTGGCTCAGTATTTTTCCTTGGCCTATTTGCTTTTTCAAATATTTTCGGCGAAGTAACACAAGTATATGAAATAAACCTAATCGGCCCCTTAGGAATGCTCTTTTTCATTGGATTTTTGTCCTATATGATTGTGAAGTTTAAAACATTTAATATTAAACTTATTGCCACGCAAGCTTTGGTGAGTGCTCTGCTTATATTAATAGTCTCAATTCTTGCTGTTCGATCTATAGAAAATGTAAGAATTATAGTATCTCTAACTTCGATAATTGTGTTAGTACTCGGTATTCAACTCGTGCGAAATGTTAAACGGGAAATTGAGGCGAAAGAGAAAATCGAAAAATTGGCGGGGGAGTTGCAAATAGCAAATGAGGGGCAGGCGAATTTAATACACATCATTAATCACCAGATCAAGGGTTATTTGGCTAAGGCCAGAAATGTTTTCTCCGAACTTTTAACCGAACCGGAATATGAGCCGATATCAGAGTCTGCTAAACCGATGATGAACGAAGGCCTAAGGTCTTTAACGGAAGGGGTTGATTTTGTGACCGATTTTCTCAACGCATCCAATATTGAAAAGGGGACGTATAAATACGAAATGCAGCAGTTTGATATGAAAACTTTTGTCCAGAGTATGGTTGAGAAGCAAAAAAATACCGCAGAGGGAAAGGGGCTATCATTTGAGTTGCGCGTGGATGAAGGTGATTACAATATGCGAGGCGATAAGATTCAACTTGGGCAGGCGGTTAGAAATCTAATTGACAATTCCATCCGTTATACGCCGAAAGGAAGCGTAAAGTTACAATTAACCCTACTTCGCCAAGGCTCCGCGGGGCAAGCAATAAATAATAAAAAAATCTTATTTAAGATCGAGGATACTGGCGTAGGTATCTCAGACAAACTCAAACCCAAGCTCTTTACAAAAGGTGGTCGGGATGAAAATTCACTTAAGGTCAACATTAACTCCACTGGTTTCGGACTCTCATTTGTGAAGGGCGTAGTGGAAGCGCACAGGGGTCGCGTTTGGGTAGAGTCAGCCGGAGTAAACAAAGGTTCTACTTTCTTTATGGAGTTACCGGTTAGTTTTAATTAAGTATAAAAAACAACCAACCTGTCTAATACAGATTGGTTGTTGATTGGATTACCTACGAATGAAGTTCGGGTTCTTTGATGAGTCGTAAATACTCATCTCATCAAGGAGTAAAAACATGCCTCCATCGTAGGCGAGCCGTTTCAAATCACAATGATGCGGATGAGCCAGTGACTCAAAATATTCCTCTGTCCATCCGAGTAAAGATTTGAGTAACACACGAAGCCCAAAACCATGAGTGATGATAAGAATGTTCGAAGCTGTCTTATCTATCATTCCTTGTTTTAACTTCTTGGCGAATAAGTCGAAACGGAAAAGCATCTCTGCGCCACTTTCTCCATCGGGGAATTTGTATCGAAGTACTCCTGTACGATATCTTTCTTTCTCAACTTCTTCTCTGTTACGTATCGTTACGCTTCCCCAATTTTGTTTTGCAATGAGATGCTCTGTGCTCAATGACCATTGTATGTGTACAGGCATACCAGAGATAATTATTTCCGCAGTCTCGAGCACTCGTTTACTTGGTGATAGGATCAGATGAAGGTGTTTGCTAGCCCCAAGCTCATAAACGAACTTTGAGCCGAAGGCCATAGCTTGTTCTCTGCCATGTTCACTAAGAGGCATGTCTTCATCGGCAATGCGTTCATATGCATTTTTATCAATATCTTCAAGCGATTCGGCATGTCTCATAACGAAGAGCTTTTTGATTTCTGTATTCATTCCAAATCTCCTTTCTCATTGAATTTGTGAAAAATCAAATCTTATTGTATAATATACGAGTATTCAGAAAAGTCAATTATTCCATGAAACCGCTAGCCATATTTAAACAAAAAGACGTATTTCCTGAACAAAAAGCGCAAAAAAATGTCGTCTTTGAAGATCGTCTGACTGGCAAAGCAATTGTTTTTGATCAAGAAAATAATGTTGCGCTGATTGGCAACAAAGTAAATTCATTCTATTTGCTTCCCGGTGGTGGAATTAATAAAGATGAATCTGTTAAAAATGGTATTGTCCGAGAATGTCTTGAAGAAACTGGTTGTCATGTAAGGCTTTTGGACTATATTGGCACTGTAGAAGATTATAGAGATAGGGATAAGAAACATTGTGTCAGTTATTGTTATACGGCACAACTTATGGGAGAAAAAGGAGAACTACAATTAATAGAAAATGAAAAAAAAAATGGTATATATGTAAACTGGGTTTCTCTAAATGAAGCGGTTCAAATTCTTGAAAAAGAAGTAGGACAGTTGAAAAGGGGGGAGGTGAAATTTTACAATACCGGTTTCAACATTTTACGCGATCATTTGTTTTTGGTGAGAGCGCAAAATTTATTAAGCAATAATGACTAAGATTTTTCTTCTAACTGATTATCGAGGACAATTTTATTCCTCAACGAAATATACAGGAGCCGCTGTTGATCTTGAGAGACTACGAGATTATTTTAAAAAGTCTGGTTTTGAACTTGTGGTCATACCTTTTTCAGAGGTAAATTTTCGCACTCAAAATTATAAAGATGAGTGGGTGCTTTATCAATCCTCTGAAGACCCCGGTTTATTTTATAGAAGTTATCTTGATGATATCGTGGCAGGTTTTTATATGCAGGGAGCTAAATTGATACCTAATTTCTATCAATTCAAAGCTCACCATAATAAACACTTCATGGAAATCATGCGAGATATCCAATCTCTTTCAGAGATTAAAAACATTCCAGTAGAAAGATATGGCACATACGAAGATTATTTAAAAGATATAGAAAAGTTCAAAAAGAAGGAGTATGTCTTAAAAGTAAGTCACACATCAAAAAGTAGGAGCGTTTTTCTACTAAAAAATATAAAAGAGAAAATTAGATTACCTAAAATCATATCAAAGACATTTTCTTTACAAAATCTAAAATATTTTATTGAGAAATTAAAAACTGGTAACACGCCATTGTATATTTCAAATCATAGACAAAAGTTTATTTTACAACCATTTATTGCTAACCTTCAGGGTGATTATCGTATTGTGGTGTACGACAAAAAGTTTTTTGTATTATACCGAGCAAATCGTATCAATGATTTTCGTGCAAGCGGAAGTATGAAATTTAATTTCGACATTAAGTTACCACTAGGTCTCTTAGATTATGCAGAGAGAATTTTTAACAGTTTTGATGTACCGTACTTGGCTCTAGATATTGGTGTAAAAGACGAAACCTTCTATCTGTTCGAGTTTCAATTTATTTCTTTTGGACAATACACGCTTGAAAAATCAAAGTACTTTTACCACTATGATAACGATGAATGGATACAGATATTTGAAGAACCAGATCTAGAGCGTGAAATTGCGACATCTATAACAAAATTTATTAAAAAACATTATATTCTTGCTTGAAATAGCTAGTAAAGTGAGATAGAAGTACACCATAGTCGTGTTTGGGCCGAGTCCGCCGGTCCCAACAAGGGTTCCATTTTCTACCTGGAGTTGCCGGTTAATTAATAATCTTTTCTACTTACATTTGCATTTGTTTGCTAAAACTTCCTATCTGTACTAAGGTAATTCTGACTAACTGAGGCTTGTATCTGTCAATGGTTGGCGGACATAATACATTTCACCTCAAGTTCTTTTAGAAAGGAGTATAGTATAACAACTAACGTCGCCAACGGCATGAAAATCAACGAGAGGACCCCGCTCTTGCTTCGACGAATGGAAGATATGCCCGAGACTCAATCTCATCCTCTGGCAAGTCATATGACTGTTGTTACCACTGCTGGCATGCAACCGGAGATGCATGATCAACGGGAGGATGCCAACAGATAAGGTTGCAATTAGTCGCTAATATTTCTTCCTTCTTTCCACCCCCTATCAGTACATTGCTGATAAGGGGTTAGAGTTTGGGGCGGACTCTAACATGCTACTATTAGACGATGTCATCAAACGTTTCCCAAAGAGTTATTTATCAAACAGAAACAAAATTGACTGAACTGGCACGCAGGGAGCGTTATGGAGAAGGTTTAGCTATAATTGACAACTTTTTAAATAAATATGGGATAGTGGACGAAATTTTAGTTCAAAAGGCTTTTTTCTTATATCATTACGCTGTATATTTAAAATATAACCATACTCAAGATAGTAAGAGAAAAAAAATAATAAAACAAAACTTTGAACAGGCAATCAAGATCTGTAAGCTTATAATAAAAAAACTACGCAATATTAATGATAGAAATTTGTTGAATGTGCGAATATATATAGCGCAAATATATGCGATGAAAGGTCGTACCAAAGAAGCAAAAAAAATAGCCGGACAGACTTTTAAATATCACCCTTCGGATCTTACAGCAGAACGTGCCGCCGATGTACATTTGCGTCTCAATGATTTGCCAGGCGCGATATCTTGGTATAAGATAGCGGTCAAATTGACAAAGAAAGCGGATGAGAAATCAATGGCTCAGATTGGGCTTGCCATTACTTATAAGAAAATCGGGGAGGCATCCTCTGCATTGAAAGAAGCTAACAAAGCTCTTCAGTTATTAAAACATTCAGGGAAAAATAAAAATATTACACTGCTCAAGCAGTCTGTTTACGCGCATTTCCCGCAATTAAAAGGCTAGGGATAAAAAATAGCCGCAACAAATGTTGCGGCTATTTAGGCGGTTTTTGTACTAAAGAGTTTCAAGCATTTCTGCCACCGCCTCAGGTATAGGTAAGCGTGCAAAATCTGCTATCCACCCCCACTGTCCCGATGGATTGATTTCAAGAAACACAAATTGTCTCTTGGGGGTTTCAATCAAGTCAATAGCGCCGTATTGTAAATCAACTGCCTTCATAAAACGTAGCAGATTTTTCTGAATATTTGAGGGCAATTCAACTGGTGTGTGTTCGACATTCTCAAAATCGTAATGTCTCCAATCCACCTTTGTTTTTTCACTGGCTTGAGAATCAATTCTGCACGCGAGCACTTTGTCGCCAATGACCATCACTCTATACTCGTAGAGTTTCTGCACATACTCTTGGCAAAAGATCGGACATTGACGAATGGCTTCTGCTAATCTAATAATCTCGTCGTGAGAGAATCGTTGAGAGTAGAGAAATTTCCGACCCTCGTCATCAAGCTTTATGTAACCGATTGATTTGAGGAGAAGTCCTTCTTCAGGATCAGAAAAATTTACAACACTCTTCGCATCATTGCCTGTGAGTGTATTAGGCACCAAAAGACCCGCTTGCTGGGCTATCAACTGTTGATAAAGTTTGTTGCTTGCCAAAAAATCAACAGTTTCCTTTCGGTTAACCCATTTACACTTGAGGACAGAGAAAAAAGAGCGAATTGCACCTCTTGATTCGTTATCAGAGAAACGATTTTCCAGGGAGCTGTCACTATCTTTGGTTGGTGTTGAATCTTCCCTTAAATACCACGCAATATCAATATCTTGAATAAAAAGTCGGCAATTTTTCATTTCTCCCAACTTATATTCCAACACATCCACAAATCCCGTAAGTATTCCGTGAATATCGAGTGCAACACTGATTGAGGCGTAGGATGGAAATTGATTCGGATCAAAGATACAGATTCTCAGCTCTTTAGTCTCGCAGGCCTTAAGAAAAGGATCATAATAATACCGTTGTCTAAGTCCTGCAATCAGCAAGACAGTTTTCATTTTTCTTCTCCTTCCGTAAGTGTGCTTTTAGAGTAAAATCACCTAACTCTATTCTCATCAAACCCTAACATAAATATTATAGAAGTTCAAGTGATTTGATAAATAACTAATATTAAATGTAGGTATTGCCCTTGCTTTAATATCACGGCCGCGTCTGGGCCGAGTCCGCCAGCCCTAATAAAGGTTCTACTTTCTACATGGAATTACCTGTATCATAGACAAAATCTCTTCACAAAAAATTTTTGAGTTGAGATAATATAAACATACTCATTTGACTCAAAAACAAGCGCTTGAAATATTAAAGACCGGGGCCAACGTATTTCTTTCTGGCGAGCCCGGGTCTGGGAAGACATATACTGTAAATCAGTATGTTTCTTATCTCCGGTCCCGAAAGGTTGAGGTGGCTATTACCGCTTCGACTGGTATTGCCGCTACACATATCGGTGGCATGACTATCCATTCTTGGAGCGGTATTGGCATCAAGCGAAATTTAGATAAATATGAATTGGATAGAATCGCTTCCAATGAGCGTATCGCGAAGCGTATTCACAATGCCAGGGTTTTAATTATTGATGAAGTATCCATGCTCGGTCCCGAAACACTTTCTATGGTGGATATGGTTTGTCGCGAAGTAAAGCAGAATGATCAAGCCTTTGGCGGGCTTCAGGTGTTTTTAGTGGGGGATTTTTTTCAATTACCGCCTGTGGTTAGGCGAGGTGAATCAGAGTTTCAGAAGACTCTGATAGAAGAGACAACAGCGCGATTTGCCTATGATGCTCCATGTTGGCTAACGACGGGATTTATAACTTGTTATCTTACGGAACAGTATCGTCAAGATGACCATAACTTTCTCTCCATTCTTTCCGCTATTCGTCATAACGCTTATAACGATACACATCACTCTCATATCGAGAAACGCAGAGTAACGAGCGAAAACGCACCCGATGACATTCCGCGACTTTTCTCTCACAACGAAGAAGTGGAGCGGGTAAACGATCAAGAGCTTGCTAAGATTTCAGAGAAAGAACGTATTTTTGAAATGGCTTCTCAAGGCGCATCATCACTGGTCGCGACGCTCAAAAAGGGTTGTCTATCCCCGGAAGTTTTAAGGCTGAAGGTCGGCGCCAAGGTAATGTTTACTAAAAATAATCCCCATGCTGGATTTGTAAATGGCACTTTAGGAGAAGTCCGAGAATTGAATTCATTTGGATTTCCAGTTATAGGTACTAGAAATAATCGAAGTATCATTGTAGAACCCATGGCTTGGACGATTGAAGAAGGCGGGAGTGTCAAGGCGCGTATTACCCAAGTGCCCTTAAGACTTGCCTGGGCTATTACCGTGCATAAGAGTCAGGGTATGAGTCTTGACGAGGCGGTTATGGATCTCACCGATGTCTTTGAGTTTGGTCAGGGATACGTAGCTCTCTCACGCGTACGCAGACTCTCGGGACTTCACCTTTTGGGATGGAACAAACAGACCTTTCAAGTCCATCCTGAAGTTCTTGAGAAAGATATTGAATTTCGCAAGGGGTCGAAAGTCGCAAGGGAAGCATTTGAGAAAATTTCTCCTAATGAGCTCGCGAGTATGCATAGAAACTTTATTAGGGCTGTTGGCGGCCGATTGACCGATAAAAAGCAAAAAACCAAGTATAAAATCTGATATAATTAAGAAGATGTTAAATAGGAAAATTTTACTTTCGGGAGTTAAACCAACAGGTAAGCCGCATATCGGGAACTATTTTGGGGCAATGAAGCAGTTCGTGGAATTACAGACTTCTTATGAAAGTTATGTTTTTATCGCAGATTTGCATGCTCTAACTACTGTCCAGAATAGGGAAGAGCTGGAAGAAAATACTATTAATGTCATTCTTGATTATTTATCAATAGGTCTTGACCCAAAAAAAGTTGTCATCTACAAACAGTCCGATGTGCCACAAGTAACGGAACTTGGTTGGATTTTCAACTGCATCACTACCGTGCCGTATCTGATGCGCGCGCATGCTTATAAGGATGCGGTGGCTAATAACAAAGAGCCCAATGTCGGATTATTTGATTACCCGTTGCTTATGGCCGCCGATATTCTTATCCAAGATGCCGATGTGGTGCCTGTCGGACAAGACCAGAAACAGCATGTGGAAATTGCCCGCGATACAGCGGAGAAATTTAACCGTATTTTTGGAAAAATTTTTAAGTTACCCGAGCCGCTTATATTGGAAAGTGTGGCCGTGGTGCCCGGCATTGATGGTAAGAAGATGTCCAAGAGTTACGGTAATACCATTTCACTTTTTGCCACAGATGAGGAGATTGAAAAAACGGTGATGGGTATTATCACCGATTCTTCAGGCGAAAAACCGGAAAATGTCTATGCCATTCATGCTTTACTTAAAGACAAAGAATCTCTCAATAATCTGTATGAAGAAAATAAGGGGAAATACAAAGTCCTTAAGGAAATGTTAATAGACGATCTTAAAGATTTCATAAGACCGATGCGCGAGAGGAGGCAAAAATTGGAGCAAGATAAAAATACTGTGCTCAAAGTATTGCGAGAGGGTGGTGAAGTGGCCCGCGAAAGAGCGGAAAAGAAAATGAAAGAAATTAGAGAAAAAGTAGGATTAAAACTATCATGATTCAGGGATTTGTACATGCCTTGCGTATTCAGTCAAAAATAGTTTTTATTATCGTGCGCAATTTAAGGGGTCTGACCCAGCTGGTTGTGACAACGGATAATCCGGAATTTGGAACAGCTAAGAATTTAACACTTGAATCTGTTATCAGGGCGACTGGGGAAATGGTGGATGCTCCGCAGGCGCCCGGTGGTCGTGAGATGCATCCGATTAAGATTGAGGTGCTAAGCAAGGCTGAACCAGAATTGCCGATACCGGTAGTGGTGAAGGGCGGGGAAGAGACCGAAGCGCCG
>Ga0209541_10016633_pt1 | contig 10857 bp, 10 predicted proteins | sample RifCSPlowO2_01_FD_184027 | JGI IMG/M metagenome (GOLD analysis project Ga0209541, IMG submission 184027) | Groundwater microbial communities from Rifle, Colorado - Rifle CSP2_plank lowO2_0.1 (SPAdes) (version 2) | ecosystem: Environmental > Aquatic > Deep subsurface > Groundwater | place... | reverse complement strand
TTTGCCTTACAGCAAACCCGACCCGTAAAGATGGAGCGGACGATGGGATTCGAACCCACAACCTCCTGCGCAGGTGAGACGCAAGCGCTCTGCCTTTAAGCTACGACCGCTCTGATTCAGAAGGCCCAACCGGGCCGGCGACCTGACGAGGCCACCGGTGCGGAAGCAACTGGCGCGGCATTGCAGATTTCAACAGCCGCCAGCCCCTCTCTGTTGGTGGAACTCACTTGACATTTTCGGCACGTGACCCGAATGAGTCGGCCGTTGCTGGAGTGCACCTCAACCGTCTCATGGCAACCAACCGTCTCTATCTGCATCCGCTCATCGCTAACCAATTGTCCACTCATAACATCCTCCGTGGAAATAGACAAAAAAAACACCGACCGCGATGGTCGGGTTCGTTCGTAACTTGCTACAAACTCAAACCTACCACCGGTGACCGGTGGTAAACCAATAAGATGATTGGGTTAGGCTTAAATTCATCGTAAACATAGTGTATACGAAAGCTTTATTTCAGTCAAGTTTATTAATCTTATCCAAAAAACTATTTAGCTCTTCCTGTGAATAAAATTCGATGGTGATCTTGCCAGACTCCCCGGATTTCTGCACTCGCACCTTCGTACCCAGCTTGCCGCGCAATTCCGATTCAAGCGCCAGAATTGCCGGATCAGTGCTGACACGCGGCGCTCGGACTATTTTGGCGCGCTCCAAAAGTTCCCGCACTTTTTCCTCCACGTCTCTGACTGTCATATTCTGAGCAATCACCATTTCATACAAAGCAATTTGCTTTTCCATGCCAGTCAGGCCCAATATCGCGCGAGCATGTCCTTCGGAGATGGTTCCTTCTGACAGGGCGTTTTGGATTTTTAAAGGCAGGTGAAGCAGACGCAACATGTTCGTGATCGTGGTTCTGCCTTTGCCAACTTTCCTGGCGACTTCTTCTTGGGTTAATTTATATTGATCAATCAACTGTTGGTAAGCGGTAGCTTCTTCGATCGGATCAAGATTATGTCGTTGGATATTTTCAATCAAAGCCAGCTCCAGCTTTTTCTGTTCCTCAATGTAATCATGAATCACGGCAGGGACCAAGGTTAAGCCGGCGAGTTTAGCCGCCCGCAACCGTCTTTCGCCAATAATCAACTGATAGAATCCGTCGACTAGGGGCACAACCACCAGTGGTTGCAATATCCCGTGTTCTTTGATCGAAGCTGAAAGTTCCTGCAGGGATTGTTCGTTGAAAGTCTTTCGAGGCTGCCAGGGATTCGGTTTGATCAGATCAATCGAAATTTCCGCCAATTTCACCACAGGCAAATTTTCTGGCGGGGGGACGAATTTTGATTCAGTTGGTGATTGTTTGTTTTCTTCCATATTTTTTGGTGGCCGAGGAGGGAGTCGAACCCACATGATCTTGCGATCGGTGGATTTTGAGTCCACTGCGTCTGCCATTCCGCCACTCGGCCATCATTCAACGGCATGGAGTTTATTTTAACCCAAAATCTTAGGTTTGAAAAGTCTTTTAAGGGACCAAACCACAATCATTGCGATAAAAACACTGGCGACGATATCCAGCGGAAAATGCACACCGACAAAAATTCGAGCTAAGGATCCAATTATTGCTAAAACTATAAATGGCCAGAAATATTTTGTCCCATAAAAAGCAAACGCTAAACTAAAAAAAATCGCTGTATGTCCAGAGGGAAAAGAAAATCCTGATTTTTCGTCTACCAACAGCTGATGAATATTCGAAACTACTTCGAAAGGTCGTGGTTGATCCAGCCACTTTTTTAGTAACTCCACGATCACAAAACGAGAAATCAGCGCCGCGGCCAAGGCGAGGTAAACCCGCCAGCGAAGATTTCGCTTAAACCACAAGATTAATACGATCGCAATAAAAATAAACAAAAAATCACGGGCCAAAAATTTTCCGGCCCAATCAAGCCAGGACCACTGCCCAGCCGAATTATTAATCGCCTGAAATATTGCTAAATTCATAGTCCAGGGGCGGGGAAATTCTTCGTAAACCTTTTGATCTCACCGCGAACTTTTTCGGCAACCGAAGGATCAGTAATTACTGCCGCCATCCAGGAGGCAATCTTGCTCATTTCCTTTTCTTTCATCCCCCGCGAAGTAATCGCGGCCGTCCCTAACCGGACTCCCGATGGATCAAATGGTGAACGCTTATCGAACGGGACCATATTCATATTCAAAACAATTCCCGCGCTTTCCAAAAGTTTTTGAGCATCTTTACCTCCAATATTTTTATTCGTCAAATCAATCAATATCAAATGGTTATCTGTACCCCCAGATACTAATTTAAAACCAAAATCTTGCAAAGCATGGGCTAGGGCTCTGCAGTTTTTTACCACCTGTTCGGCATATTTTCGAAATGAATTAGTTTTGACCTCTTTCATGGCCGTAGCAATCCCGGCAATTGCGTTTTCATGCGGTCCCCCTTGCATGCCCGGAAACACGGCTTTATCGATTGCGGTGGCATATTTATCTTTGCACATAATTATTGCTCCTCGCGGTCCCCGCAAGGTTTTGTGAGTAGTGGTGGTAACCACATCAAAGAAAGGAATTGGCGAGGGATGCACGCGATTAACCCGCCAATGTGGGAAATGTCAGCCATGCTGATCGCCCCAACCTTGTCGGCAATCTCTTTAAATTTTTTAAAATCAATCTCGCGAGGGTAAGCGGTAAATCCGGACACAATCATTTTCGGCTTGACTCGATCCGCCATCTTTAAAATTTCCAAGTAATCTAACTTGCCGGTTTTTTCCGAAACCCCATAATGAACAAAGTTATAAGTTTTTCCCGTGACATTCACTTTCGAGCCGTGGGTTAAGTGCCCGCCGTTTGCCAAATCCATGGCCATCACGGTATCGCTCGGCTGTAACAGGGCGAAATAGGCTTCGACGTTAGCGGGGCTACCCGAATAAGGCTGGACGTTTACATGCCAATCAATCGGCAGATTAAAAGCTTCTTTCACTCGCTCAATCGCAAGCTCTTCCACTTGATCAATTACTTCATTGCCGGCATAATATCGCTTGCGCGGATATCCTTCGGCATATTTGTTCGTCAAAACAGACCCAAGCGCCTCTAAAACTTCGTCGGAAACATAATTTTCCGAAGCAATCAATTCCAAAACTTCCACCTGGCGCTTCCGTTCTTTTTCGATCAAATCGTAGAGTTGTGGATCGTTTAATTTTAGGCTCATAATATTATTTCTTCTTATCTTTCAAAAATCCGTAAAACATGGTGAGGACTCCGGCTAGAATGAAGACGTATTGCACATTTCCTGTTTTAGTCAGAATCCAGATGCCAACCAAGGTCGTGAAAATTTTTGCGATAGATAAACTAAATTCGTAAAAAACACTATAAGCTATCGCGTAATCAGTCGTTCTGCTGCCGGCCAAATCATAAGTTAGCGAAACCATGGGAATATTGACCATCCCTTTGCCGATTCTAGTTAAAACATCAAATACTACAACAAGTGGCGGGGTTGCGGCCAAAAACCTAAACATCCAAGTAAACCCATAGAAGACGGAGCTTATTTTTATGAGCAACGTCCGTTTTATTTTATCAGCCAATTTACCTAAGTACAACATTAACACGCTACCAACCAAACTGGCAACTGTCGTGACCGCCCCGACTAAAACAAAATACGGCACCACCAGAAAAATGTAAACTGGCCACAGTGTGCCTAACATCAGATCTTCCGCATAACCCCAATAGCCGAAAAAATTAGTTTTGTGCCGTTTTAACACCAGTAAAAAATCTTTCAATCTAAATTCGTGGTGGTTATGAATGTCCGCTGACCGAAACAACGGGATTAGAGATGATAACAACAAGATTGATCCGGTGGCAAATAAAATCCAAAAACCAAAGATGTAGGAGACGAGGCCGCCGATCAGCGGTCCGGCAATCATGGCCAGCTCAATTAAAGAAAACAAAACACCCACCTCTCTGCCCCGCTGCTGATGAAGGGAGTTGATGGCGATATCCGCGTGATACGCCGGCCAAAAGAAAGATTTTTGCAAAGCAAACATTACCGGAGAGAGATAAAACAACCAGCCTATCTTTGCAATGCCAACCAAGGTCAGCCAATAACAAATATAAAAAACCGAGGAAATTAATATTGAGTGTTTATATCCAATTTTGCTGGCAATCTTGGCGCCTAAAAAAACTAAAATCGCATAAGCAACATAAATTTCACAAAAGAACGCTAAAATATCGGCCAAACTGTAACCAAGTTTATACAGGTAAATTGGCTCGAAAATATATACTATGGCCAAGGCCAAATTATATATGGCCGTGTGCCAATAAATTTCTCTGACCTCGCGATTAATTCGAAAGGAAAAATAATGCGGAAGATGACTTGAGATGAACATTTTTGCTTTTTAGTTTAACGCTTTTTTTATCTGTTTTTCGCTGATTGGTCCTACTCTTAATATTCTAACACGTCCGTTTAATAAAGATACAATGGTAGATGGTTTAGTTTTTGGCAATTTTCCGCCATCTAACACGTATATACGTCCATATATACGCGCATATATACGTGAGCCGAATTGCTTTCTAACTTCTTCTACTGAATAACAGGCCGACTGACCCGCTAGATTCGCCGAAGTGGTCGTGATCGGTTTGCCAAATCGTTCAACTAATGCCAAGGCTGTCTGGTTATTTGGCATGCGCACCCCGAGAGTTTTGGTTCCAGCCGAAAGCATTTGCCATGATTTGCCTTTCGCCCTAAGCGGCAAAACAATTGTCAGCGGCCCCGGCCAAAATTTCTTTATTAACTTCCGGGCCGGTTGGTTGATCCTTACTGGGCAAACACTACCATCATTCGAAGTATGGTAGTATTTGCTCGGACAAATGACATGAATTGGTTTTTTAAAATCTCGGCCTTTGAGCGCATAGAGTTTTTTGACCGCACTAGGATTCATTGCATCCGCGGCCAAACCATAAGCCGTGTCCGTGGGATAAACAACAATCCCACCAGCTTTGAGAACTTGGACAGCTTTCTCTAATTGAATCATAAAATAGAGTTCCATCCCCGCACTTTGGCTTTCCTATTGTGAGCGGGGATCTTGATTAAGCTTTATATAGATCCCCGATCGCTTAGCTAATTCTTGCCTCGGGGATGGGTCTAAAGGAAAGGATTTTATAACTTTTTTTACTTGTCTTCTGAATTTGCATCGAAGCTATCGATCTTTAATCAAAAACCAAAGTCTTTTTTCTTGAGGAGTTTGCTTTTTTCTTAAATCTCTCATTGAAAGAGTTATTTCACCACAAAATTAATCAACTTATCCGGCACGAAAATTTCTTTGATGATTTGTTTTCCGTCCAGATATTTTTTGACATTGGCATTGCTAATGGCTTTATCTTTTACTGCCTGCTGGCTTGTGCCTGCTGGCAATTCAAACGAAGCGCGGACTCGGCCCAAAATTTGGACTACTATTGTCACGTTTTTATCCTCGATCAGTTTCTCGTCAAATTTTGGCCACGGTTGCTGATGAATCGAATCTTTATGACCGAAATTGTGCCAAAGCTCTTCGGTAATATGCGGTGCAAATGGCGCTAACAAGACCAAAAATACTTCCAGATCTTGTTTTGACAGTGATTTGTTTTCGTTCAAAAACTGCATGAACGCCGCAATCCCCGTATTGAATTTAAAAAATTCGATGTCTGACCCGATTTTTTTGATAAGCTTGTGAATCTTTATGCTGGATCCTGAATCAAGTTCAGGATGACGCGTGCCATGTCTCCAAACTTTTTCCAAAAACCTGCTCAGACCAACGATACCTGTAGTGTTCCAAGGCTTGCTGTCTTCCAAGGGCCCCATGAACATTTCGTATAGCCGGAAGGCATCGGCGCCCCATTCGGCAATCACCTCGTCTGGGTTAATCACGTTACCTCGAGACTTACTCATCTTTTCGCCATCCGGCCCCAAAATTAGGCCTTGGTTGCGTAATTTCGAAAATGGTTCCTCAAAATCTATCAATTTAAAATCTCGAAAAGCCTTGGTAATAAACCTGGCGTAAAGTAAATGCAACACCGCATGCTCGGCCCCGCCCACATACACGTCCACTGGCAGCCACTGTTTAATCTGTTTTTTATCGGCCCATTGTTTGTCATTATGCGGATCAGTAAACCGGTAAAAATACCAAGCGGAATCTACGAACGTATCCATGGTATCCGAATCCCGCCGCGCCGCCTGGCCGCAGTTTGGACATTTCACTTGGTGGAAAGATTTAGATCGAGCAATCGGCGATTCGCCTGTTGGCAGAAAGTCCACATCGGTCGGCAATAACACCGGTAGATCTTTTTCTGGCACTGCCTGCTTCCCGCAATCATCGCAATAAATAATCGGGATCGGTGCGCCCCAGTATCTTTGGCGGGAAACCAGCCAATCGCGGAGTTTGTATTGGATTTTAAGTTGGCCAAATTCTTTTGTCATCTGCATTCTGACTTTTTCTGATTTATGTCCATCATAGTCACCAGAATTAATAAGCGTCCCATCGCCAATCCAGCAATCGCTTTCTAAATCTGTGGGCAGGACGCCGAAAATCCCATCAGGAGCAGGGGAAATATCCGTTAGGGCATTTATAACCTTTGGCGGCTCTATCACTTGTCTGATCGGCAGTTTGTATTTTTTCGCAAACTCAAAATCCCTTTCATCATGAGCCGGTACAGCCATGATCGCGCCGGTGCCATAACCCATAAGCACATAATCCGCGATCCAGACTGGAATTTTTTCTTTGGTTGCGGGGTTGATGGCGAAACCACCGGTAAACACCCCAGTTTTTTCTTTTTCCAGCGCGGTTCTTTGCAGTTCGGTTTTCTCTTTGGATTTAATTACGTAATTAATTACGTAATTTTTCTGATCAGCAGTTGTGATTTGATCCACCAGAGGGTGTTCCGGCGCCAAAACTAAATAAGTGGCGCCAAATAAAGTATCAACTCGGGTGGTGAAGACTTTAATTTTTGACGTAAGCGCTTCTAAAAGTGCTGGTTCCTCTTTTCCACAAAAATGCGGTACTGTGCCCGCAAACAGCTGCTTCAACGAATTTAATTTATCGGCCAAAATATCGCCATCTTGAAGTCGTACAACCGTATCAGTTGAATCCACTAAAATTTTAACATAATCAGTTTGCCGTTTAATTTTTTCGAAATCAAACCCGCGGTTGATAGCCTCAGCCACAGTTCGCCGAACTTTGCCATCTAAAAACGTACTCGACATCGGAGTTGCGGCAAAAACTACGCCATGAACCCCAATACCTCTTTCTAACAGTCGCAATGCCACAATTCCTCCAAAGGAATGACCGAGAATGACAGTATTTTTATCTAATTTGCAATTTTTCTGCACAAAATCCGCCTGCTCTAAATCATTCGGCTCTTCTGTACCTGGCATATCGGGTGCTTGGACCTCGTATCCCTGTTTCTCAAGACTAGATTTCAACCATGGGATAAAATTTAATTTAGAAGTTCCGTGCTTACCGTGTAAAATAACAAACCGCTTCACCTTGGAATCGGAGATCTCAAACTCAATCTCCGCGCCCTCGCTTTTGCCGATCCAATTTCTCTGCATCGCCTTAATCGGCTCTGGCCAATCCAGTCCGTCTAAGTCCGCGAGCAGTCGGTCCGCATAATCTGTTATCTTGAAAAACCACTGATTCAAAAGTTTTTGCTCGACTTTTGTCCCACAGCGTTCGCAACAGCCATCCACGACCTGCTCGTTGGCCAGCACGGTTTGATCCTTCGGGCACCAGTTGACGTAGGCCTCTTTTTTATAGGCCAAACCATGTTTATATAATTGTAAAAATAGCCACTGCGTCCAGCGGTAATATTTCGGATCCGAAGTATTAATCAATCGATCCCAGTCATAAGAAAAGCCAAACGACCTAATCTGTTCTTCGAAACGATCGGCATATTTCTTTACTGATTCCTGGGGCGGAATCCCCGATTTAATCGCGAAGTTCTCAGTGGGCAAGCCAAAAGCATCCCAACCGATTGGGTGTAAGACATCATAACCCTGCATTCTTAAAAAGCGACTATAAATATCCGTGGCAGTATATCCTTCCGGATGGCCTACATGCAGTCCGGCTCCAGATATATACGGAAACATATCTAAAATATATTTTTTCTTTTTGGGCTTCCCTGCCTGCCGGCCAGGCAGGTCCGGGGTTTTATATAACCCGTCCTTCTCCCAGGCCTTCTGCCACTTCTTTTCTATTTTTTGGTGGTCGTAAAGTTCCATGTTTATGCTTTTATCCAGCACCACTTTTGTGGAATTATCTGTATAGTATAAATTTAATTATTTCAACAATTATCATTCTTTGTAATTATTAGCTATTTTAAAAGTGGCACTGGATTAATCTTAAACAATTTACAAGCATTTTGAAAAGTTTGCTCGCCTGCCTCTTCTAGGCTTACTTTTTTAATCTCCGCGATTTTTTTGGCCACATATTGCACAAAGCTTGGTTCATTTCGTTTCCCGCGATATGGTGGCGGGGTTAGGTAAGGCGCGTCAGTTTCAATCAGCAATCGATCCAAAGGCGTATTATTAGCAACTTCGGCAAGCTTACCTGTTTTGTCAAAGGTCAAGATGCCATTCAACGCCACATAGAAACCAAAGTCCAAAAATTTCTTTGCGGTATCCCAAGTATCAGTAAACGAATGAATAATCCCTCGGCCATCGGCGTAATTTGCCCGCAATATTTCCAGGACATCCTCATAAGCATCCCGACAGTGAACAATCAGGGCCAGATCGTGCTTTTTTGCAAAATCGATTTGCTTAATAAATTCTGTCTTCTGTTTACTGATTGTTGTTTGCTGATCTTCTTTTGGCAATCGAAAGTAATCCAACCCGCACTCGCCCACTGCCACAACTTTATCCGTAATCATACTATGATACAAGATAGTATCGAAGTATTCGGCTCTAGTTTGAAAATGACTTTCTTCCTCATCCACCATTTGCTGCCAAGTGTGGATCGGGTGCAGACCAATCGCGGCATAAACTCCTTGAGCATATTTTGAAGCCAAATCAACCGCGGCTTTCGAGGTGTCGATTTGGGTACCAACATTCACCATCCAAGTTTTCGCATCTAGGGCGCGCTGGATAGTTTCCTCGCGGTCATCTTTGAATGCCGCAAAGTTAACATGAGTATGAGTGTCGAAGTACATAAGGGACTCCATTCCCGCATCGAGCTCTAGACGAGTGAGCGGAAATCTTAATTAAGCTTTATATAGATCCCCGATTACTTAGCTAATTCTTTGCCTCGGGGATGGTCTTTTGGGTATCTATTCGATCATATTTTTAAAAACAGTGGTTTCGCTTTCTTAATGTCACCACCTTCTAAGGTCGACCGAATTTTATTGGCAGTTTCCGGCATGACTGGCGAAAGTTTAAGCGCAATATCCAACAGCAAGGCGGCTAAATTAAGCAGCAATTCTTTTACTTTACCCGGATCAGTTTTATAAAGTTCCCAAGGCTTCGCTTTATCAATCAACTGATTCGCCCACGCCACCTCTTCCCAAATTTTGACCAGACCGTGGGCAAAATCAAGATTATATAAAGCTTCGCTTGCTTCGGAAAGATCTTTGGGGGATTTGTAAAAATTATCGATTTGTCCGTCTAAATATTTTTCAATCATGTTGGTGGTGCGAGAAAAAAGATTACCCAAACCATTGGCTAAATCACCGTTGAATCGCACTTTCAATTTATCCTCCGAAACATCCCCGTCTTGGCCAAACGGTACTTCGCGCAGCAAGAAATAGCGAACCGCATCAGCTCCATATCCAGCGACCCAGTCATTAGGATCAATCACATTGCCTAAAGACTTGCTCATTTTCTCCCCAGCCACCGTAAAAAACCCATGAGCAAAAACTTTTTTCGGAATTTTTTCACCGATCGCTGTCAAAAGCGCCGGCCAAATGACACAATGAAACTTGATGATGTCTTTCCCCATCAATTGCACATCAGCCGGCCAAAATTTCTTAAAATTTTCATCATCCTGGCCATATCCGATGGCTGAGCAGTAGTTAAACAAAGCTTCCACCCAAACGTAAACAGTTTGATTTTTATCCCAGGGCAGCGGGATTCCCCATTTTACGTTCGGCCGAGAGATCGCAATATCTTCCAATCCTTGTTTGATGAAAGATAGGACTTCGTTTTTTCTTGCTTCTGGCTGAATATCGAAATCTCGATTGGTAATTTGCTCTTGCAAAAAACTTTGATATTCAGAAAGTTTAAAAAACCAGTTTTGTTCTTTCAAAAGTTGCGGCTTGGTTTTATGATCCGGACAAACTCCGTTGACTAATTCAGATTCTTTGATGAAAGCTTCATGGCCGACGCAATATAAGCCTTGATATTCGCCTTCATAAATTTTCCCCGAATCCTTCAGTTGATTTAAAAACTTTTCGACGGCGGATATATGCTCCTGGTCGGTCGTTCGAATAAACTTATCTGGCGCAATGCCAAGCTGATCCCAGGCCAAGGAAAATTTCGCCGAAATTTCATCGACAAACTCCTGGGGTTTCTTTCCCGCGGTTTCTGCGGCGGCGGCAATCTTCGCGCCGTGTTCGTCTGTGCCGGTTAAGAAAAAAACTTCTTCTCCCAGTTGCCGGTGGAGTCTGGCCAAAACATCGGCTGCGATAGTAGTATAAGCAGTGCCAATGTGAGGCTTGTCATTCACATAATATATCGGGGTCGTGATATAGAATTTTTTTTGATCTTTAGTCATAAATTGATAACAAAAATGGCCTTCTCGGCCAATGTATTATAGCATAAATTGCTAAATTTTGGCCTAGCCTTCTTCACTGGCTTCGCGTCCTTCTATCACATCAGAGATACAAACC
>Ga0209541_10016632_pt1 | contig 10857 bp, 12 predicted proteins | sample RifCSPlowO2_01_FD_184027 | JGI IMG/M metagenome (GOLD analysis project Ga0209541, IMG submission 184027) | Groundwater microbial communities from Rifle, Colorado - Rifle CSP2_plank lowO2_0.1 (SPAdes) (version 2) | ecosystem: Environmental > Aquatic > Deep subsurface > Groundwater | place... | reverse complement strand
TCAGACCATCAAAAGGGAAATGTGCAGAATCATGCTCTATTAAGTCTATGCCGTCAATTCTTGCTTCAGCCGTAGCTAGGAAAGTAACCCCAAGATTCCTCATATCCCCTATGAAATCTAAAACCCCATTTCTGAATTCCAATTTACTTGTGTAAAGGAATCTAAATAAACTCAAAGAATCAAGAGCCACTCGTTTGATCTTTTTATCTCTTATAAGCTTTAATGGCGTTTCTAACGATTTTAATTGCCCGTTTCCTATATGGTCCCCAACAAAGAACAGATTCTTGTTTTCAACATCCAAACCCAGATTTTTGGCATTTTTTTTGAGTATGTCAAAGCTTTCTTCAGCTAGAATAAGCAGGCTTGGTTCATTATTTCTAGCACCTTCGAGAGCAAACTGCAGTGCGAAGATGGACTTCCCGGTTCCGGGTGCACCTAATACTAGAATGCTACTGCCAGCATTTACTCCACCCAGTAATATTTTATCTAATCCTGTTATACCGGTGTCAATCTTTGTTGGACTTGTGTTTGGTATAGACTTAATAACTCTCCTCCCCTTACTCTTTTTTGCCATTTGATCTTTTTACACTGCGGCTTCGCTTTCAGCTCGCCTTCGTGTAAAAATCCCCCAAAAATTGCGCCATTGGCGCTTTGCTCTGCTGAGCAACGAATTTATCTTTTACATCTGCCATTCTCTTTTATTGGCATTTCGTATTTATATAATTTTTGGAGATTCGGGGGAATATTTATAAAGAAGTTTCTATATTATTAATGTATCAAAATTAATAAAATGCCTAAAAAAAGAAGTGATAGAAAGATATTTCTTGTTCTCATAGCCCTTGTAATTCTTGGGATAGCATTTGGTACACTAAGAGCACCAACAGCTCTTGTTGCTTTACAAGGCAGTTTAACTAAATCCCCAAGCACATGTACCGGTGCATGGGAGAGCTGTTCAGGAGCGTTTAACAAAGATGGTGGTGTAGCTAAATCATATTTAGAAAGCAAGAACGAAGAGGAAACTAGCGTGTGGAGAGGATTTGGTTTTCAGCTTCCCCCGGGTTTAGAGATCAAAAATGCTGAATTAACCTTAAAAATTGATCTTGCAAAATTAATGGGTGATAAGATAACAGAAGAAAAGAGCACTCCAGCTAATTATTTTGGAGGGTATATTGAGTATAGGGTTAGCGGTGACGGCGGAAGAACCTTTGGGCCTAGTCACGTGGTTGATTATGAAACGTTAATCTACAAAAAAGGCAAAGAAGCGGGTGAGTTTGAGATTAAAGGGAGCAGTCTTGGCAGACGGCAGGATGTCTACTGGGATTTGTTCACTGCAAGTTTAATTAATGATATAACCCTAGCTCCTAAGTCTTTTAATAACGATAACCTTGTTGTAGAGCTGACGTGCTTTAATCCGTATAAAGATGGCGGACCGTTGGAGCGCGGAGGGCACGAGAGGACGTACTGCATGGTCGATTGGATGGCAGTGACAATTAATTATCCTTCTGTTACTACAACTACTACAACAACAACTTTACCGATATTGAATGTATCTGGTTGTATTGAAACTGATAAAGGATTTGATCTATTAACAAGAGGCACTTTAACTGGTTGGGACCCACTGAAAAATCAACAAGTATCATTCACAGATACATGTGCAGATACCAAAGGATTCCCAGCACCTGAAGGACTAACATTATGGGAGTATTGGTGTTATGGCACGGCAAGTAATCAGTGGAGGTTTGGAGGTTTCTCTTGCAATTATTATACCAATGGAAAAGCTCCTTATTGCATAGCTGGAGCTTGTGTAAGCAATACTACAGTAACCACGACAAGCACGACTACAAGTACAACGACAAGCACAACTACGACAACTCTACCAACATTAGGTTTTTGCACGGATACAGACGGTGGAGAAAATGTATTAGTTAAAGGGACAACAACGTACTTTGATTCAACAATAATGTCTCAGGGTTATACAGAGGTAGACTTTTGTTATACAATGGATTCTGTAGTGGAATTCTTCTGTGTGTCTGATAGTAGATCTTTGGCTAGGATTTCTCCTTGCCCATATTACACAAAAAATCAAGCCTCTTATTGTTATGATGGTGCTTGTGTTAGTGCAATTAGTGGAATAACTACAACAACATGTGCTGATACAGATGATGGAAAAAATGCGGTAGTTAGTGGGAGTATCTACGGTTATAGTGATGGTGTCTATTACAATCGTAAAGATTCTTGCTCAATAGGGTTAGATAGTTATCGGAGACTAGTTGAAACTTATTGCTATTTAAATAGTGGGTATACCGAAAGTTATTATTGTGCCTCTGTTATGCCTAATGGAATTTGCTTAAATGGCGCATGTGTAAGCAATACAACTGTTTAAGCTAGTATATTTCATAAACCTAAAAGAATATCCTTTATTTGTTCTTTTGAAAATTCACAAATTTAATATACACAGCACACTTATTATTCTTAATGAGCAATAGGGCCCAGGCTGCTATGGAGTACATGATGCTCGTAGGAGCAATATTAGTCGTTTTAGTGCCTATTTCTTACTACACTATGCAGAGATTAAGTGATAGTAATAGAGTGCAGCAGGCTGATGATGCTGTTCGTAGCCTTGTGAATGCGGCAGATGCTGTAAATGCTATTGGCCCAGGAACAAAGCAGTATGTTTGGGTTAATGTTCCAAGCGGAGTTCAAAGTATTTCCATATCAGAGAATAATCAACTAGTTTTGAAACTACAGGTTTATGGGGGTGTTTCTGATATCCATGCTATATCTGAAGCTACACTTGTTGAGAGCGTTCAAGGGCTGCCAGAGGCGAAAGGGACTTACAAGATTTCAGTAGAGATGCTAGATTCTGGTGTTGCTCAATTAGGATGAAAGCGACTAAGGCACAAGCAAGTATTGAAATTCTATTTGGCATAGGAATGATCGGCTTAATTTTTATAGCACTTATCTTTGCATATTTTGATAGGAAATCAGCACTTGATAATTTAGATATTGATGTTAAATTAATGGATACATGTTTTTCTGTATCAAATGCTATAAATAGCGCTTTTATCAATGGGGAGCAGACTAATATAACTATTAACAGTGATTTTGATATTACGATAAACGGGCCGTACAAGACTGTATCTGTTGTCGAAGGCGAGGAGATAGTAAATTGTAATATTCTCGTTTATAACAATACTATCAACCTTGCAGGGGCAAATTACTTTACAATATCAAAAGGCGCTATAAAGGTGCTGAAGAGCGGGGATTTTGTTGTCTTACAGAACATATGATTACTTAACAACCAGTAATTCTTCTGAACCTTTAATTAAGTTCCAATCTAATCTTATTAGTTGTTTTACGGCTGGGTTTTCTGTGTTGAGCTTGTATAAATTAGATTTTCCGATTTTTCTTGTCTTTACGACTATTTTATTTTTTTCGAGCTTATCCCAAAAGGTTTGTAAGGTAGAATAGCTCACTCTAGAATTTTTTGCAATTTCTGTTAGTGGGTAATCAAATAGCTGAAATGTTATTAAAAAATCTAGTACCTTCACTACAGGATTGCTTCCAAAAACATCAATAAATACTGTATTCCTAGCTGTCTCCCTTTGTCGCATTGAAGTACCCCCCTTCAGTTGAATATAGAGATATATGTTTATACATAGAGAGATATGCTTATATATAAATATTTCTATTCTTGTATTTGTGAAACAAAATAAGGAATATTTTAAATATGCCTTAAGCTATATTTTATTAATGAATCTAGGTGAAGAAGAAGGTATCAAGGCGACTATTTTATACCACCTAAGAAGAAAAAAGATTATCGGGGGCGTTCATACGCATTATGATACACTTAAAAAGGGCTTTCCTTCTCATTTCGGCAAAAACATCGATAATGTTATCAAAGGGATGATTAAAGATAATTTACTTATAATAAAACCAACATCTTATGGCTTACAGGTTTCACTAAATAAAGAAAGATTAAAAGAAATAGAGGGATTAATTTTGAAGGTTATGGGAATAAAATTTAACTAAACTTTTATAAGTTTCAAATCCGATTTTATTCTATGCAAAAAAGAGGGCAAATTGCAATTATGGATTTGTTCCTGGCAGTAGCTATCTTCACTATTATAATCGTTATAGTCGGAGTCGTATGGAATATGCAAACAAAAAGGTTTGAGGGCTCGATTGCTCAGAGCAGTATGCAGATAAAAGCTTTTCAGGCAACAGACCTTCTCGTTAAGAATCCCGGTGTAAAAACTGAGTGGGAGGAGAATTTAACTGTACTAGCAATTCCGGGTTTGTCGACAAATGATAGAACTATCTCTGAAGCAAAGGCATCCAACTTTACATCATTAGACTATGATTTAGTACGGCAGTTATTGAATATTCAGGAGTATGAATTTTATTTTAGATTATTAGACGATGAGGGTGAATTAATTATAAGCTCTGGTAAAGCACCAATAGCCACAACTTCCTCTGTTGCTGTAAGGCGTTTTGTGCATTACAAAGACAATCTTGCTATATTAGAATTAACTCTATGGGCTTAGATGAATAATAAAGGCATCATATTTGCATTGGACGCCACGGTTGCGGCATTTTTGATAATCGGAGCAATAATTTTTTCTTATGCCCTCATGAATAAAGAGAGTGTTTTACCATATATACAAGTAATTAGAACTGGTAGTGATGTTTTAGCTTTGTTGGATAATGAAGGCATATTAAACGATGCAATGGAGGACGGTGAATTTGAAACTGAAGATATCAGCGAGGCTATCGAAGATATTTTGCCAAGCAACTATGAAATCAGACTGGAGATTATACTAAGAGATGCTTCTTTACTAAGCGATACAACAACAGCTATAGGGCCACAAAAACCAACTGATCGATTTATAGGTGCTGGAAAGAGATTTTTTGTAATCAAAGATGAAGGCGGGGATGTAATAACACATTTTGGTGTTGCGAGGTATTGGGTGTGGTTAAAATGAATAGGCATGGAATTTTTTTATCAATAGGCGCTTTTATAATTATTAGTATAGTGATAACCTTAGCTTTAGTTATATCTGAGAGTATAAGGGGCTCTGAGGCTAAACTAGAGGACTTCGGAAGCTCGGATAGGCTTTATGATTTATTTTATTCTGTTGAAAAGTCTGTTAGGGACATTTTCTTCGTTTATTCGCCGATAAATATAACAATCCAAAACAAAGTTGATGGGACTGTGGATGTTACCTTTAAAGAAATGCTTGGAAAATCAAATGATGATTACGCATCTACCCTAAATAGAAAACTTGAGGATTTTGAGGATTTTGTTGAGGCAAAAGAGCCAAAAGTTGATTTGGACACCAGCGCATTGAGAATCGGGCAAAAGAAAGATAGGGTACTAACGTTATTCATAGAGCCACATGATGTAAAATACATGCATGATGCGTCTACAGGCCAGGTTTATCTGCGAATCGAACCAACTGTCCTAAATTTTAATTATTACAATACACTTATTGATACAGGTAGCCAATTAATAAATCAGGGGTACGGGGTTGGAGGGATAAGATGGCACATCAGCAATTCTGGAACATTTAATTTTACACTAAGTGCAAAAGACAATAGTGGCTATAGTGTAACAAGGCAAGAGTTTATTGATCTTGCCAAGACGAATGAGTTTAGAATAGGGACCCAAGGTGGAACAACGATAAGAGTTATTCTAGATGGTACTGGAGAGTGGGGCTTTTTGAAGGTCTGGACGCCAAACATACAGTCAGAGGTTACTTTTACTATAAATCTGCAAGCAACTAATGAAGCTGTAAAAGTCTACACAGAGGCTTACCTTTCGGTTAATTTAGACGATTTTTCTAAGAAGGATTTAGTGCAAATCGCTCCGTAGGAAAAGATTATAAAAGAAAGCGTATTTTTCATAATATAAGAGTATATAAAAAGAGGGATAAGGTGTTTGATAGACGAATTTATCTTTTTTTAGGAAGTTGTTTAGTTATAGCATCTTATAGTTTATCTGATAGTTTTGCCAGTTTAGCTTCTAGAATTTTCTTAATCTTTGGAAGTTTGTTGATGCTCCTCTCGCTGGTTACTTTTTCTCGGGTTACAAATGTTGGTGCCCTTCGTGGTAAAAAGACCGAAGAAAAGCCGGTAGATAAAAAGATATCAATTAAAAAACCAAAAAAATGGCATTTTCCAAGGTTTGATTTTCTTAGAAAGTTTAAAAATATAAAAAGTAAGAAATCAGAAAAAGCAAGGATTAAAGAAAAGCCGATAAAAACTGAAAAAATAGTACAGAAACCGAAATCTAGTTTTTTTACCAAATTAAAAAATATTTTTTCAAGACATAAGAAAATTGGCAGAAAATACGAGATTGAAAAAAAAGGGTTTGAAACCAATCTTGATGCTGTTGTGAGGCTTATTGAGAAGTACAATCGACTTAGCTTCTCAGATGTTGCGAGAACCTTTGGGATAGGAAAGGATCTTGTTGAAGAATGGGGAAAAATCTTGGAAGAGCATGGATTAATTGAGGTTTATTATCCGCCAATAGGCGAACCAGAATTACGCAAGAGGGGCGTTAAAATTGAAGAAAAACATATTAACAAAAGGGTGCTATTTTATGTGGGCGCAGGAGCGCTATTTATTTTGTTATTAGTGGTAGGGCTGAATATGCTATTTGTAAGAGAACCAACAGTCAAAGAAACAATAATGCTTCAAGAGTTGCCAACAAGTGTGGCTACAGCTTTTTCTGGCAAGGGCAGTTATATGTGCGGTGCTATTAAAGATTCAGTGAATTTAGTATATGAAATAAAAGATGATTTACTAAGAGTAGAGGTAAAGATTAATGAGACTATAACTACGACTATTGTTAAGGAGGGAGGTATGTTTACATATGTAGCGGATCAGGATAGTTGGGTCAGGAGAGATCTGGCAGAGGACACTATATACCCCGGCAGTGGAAAATTACCTAGTATAGAAATGGAGTGCTTTAGCGCAAAGATTGATGAGGATAGATTCAAGATACCTGCCTCAAAGACAAAGAGGGCTTTAGGTTAGATGAAAAAGAAAGAAATTAAAAAAGAGGGTAGTGGGAGATACTTAAAGAAGTTTGTTGTTGAAAAGATTCGGGCAGAGAGCACAGAAATAAAAGAAGGTTTTATCAAAAAATATAAAATAAAGTCAGAAAATGTCGAATTATATGTTGAAATAATCAAAGAGAAAGGAAAAATCTTGCAATATAAGCTTTCTATCCCGCAAGTAACAGATGCTACACACGCTCTTCTTGACGAACTAAAAAGAGAATTGATTGTTGAGGTGGCTATAACAACAACAGAGATTTTAGACCCGAATATAATAGAGAAACTAAAACAAAAGTTTAGGGAGCGGGCAGATGTTTTACTTTCTGAGAAATTTAAATTAGAGCCTTTGATGAGGCAATTTTTAATAAGTATCCTCTTACATGATATGGTTGGTTTAGGAGAGATTGAATTTTTATTAAATGACCCTGACCTTGAAGAGATTGTAATTATGTCTGCTAATGAGCCAGTTAGGGTTTATCATAAAAATTATGGGTGGATGGAGACAAATATTTATGTGAAACAAGAGGCACAGATACAGAACTATTCAAATATTATCGCTAGGCGTGTTGGCAGGCAGATTACAACATTGACTCCACTACTAGACGCACATCTTGTTAGCGGTGATAGGGCGAATGCAGTTTTTTATCCGATAGCAACCAAAGGGAATACACTAACGATAAGAAAATTTGCCCGTGATCCGTGGACAATGGTTGATTTTATACAGAATAAGACATGTAGCGCCGAGGTATTTGCGTTATTATGGCTAGCCATACAATATGAGCTTAACGTTTTAATAAGCGGTGGAACTGCATCAGGAAAGACTTCGCTGTTAAATGTTTGTATGCCTTTTATCCCTCCGAACCATAGAATTGTTAGCATTGAGCAAACACGAGAATTGCAATTGCCGCAGTTTCTTTATTGGTGCCCATTAACAATAAGGCAGCCAAACCCTGAAGGGAAGGGTGAGGTGAGTATGTTGGACCTTGTTGTAAATTCTTTAAGAATGAGGCCTGACCGTATAATACTTGGGGAAATAAGAAGAAAAGAAGAGGCTGAGGTGCTTTTTGAGGCGATGCATACTGGTCACAGCGTTTATGCTACAGTGCATGCGAATAATATCCACGAGACTATACAAAGACTAATAAATCCGCCAATTTCTGTACCAGCGAACTTACTTTCAGCTGTAAATTTAAATGTGGTCATGTTTAGAGACCGCAGGCTTGGATTGAGGAGGGTTTATCAGGTTGGTGAATATTTAGCAGCTGAAGAAGCAGAAAAATTCACTATAAGATCGCAGTTGATTTATAGATGGAAGCCAGAAACGGATACGATTGTACAACATAGTACTATTGTTAGACTGTTTGAGGACCTATCTAGACATACTGGAATGACACAACAAGAGATTGATGATGATTTAGCGACAAAGAAAAAGATACTGAATTGGCTTGTGAAGAATAACATGAGGTCTTTAGAACAAGTTAGTGAAATAGTTAAGGACTACTATTTAAACCAAGATGCGCTCTTGAAGCGAGTAAAGTAATATTTATTATTAAAATTTGAGGTTTGGGCGTAATCTAGAGGTTGGCGTAGTATCTTAAAAGGGGTAAATAGCCGAAAGATTTAAAAACCTGCCGTTATACCCATACACAAGGTGAATTAAAATGACCATTTTTACTAGAGAATTTATGATAGGACAACTTGAAAAAATAGCAGAAGGTTTATCTATTTCAGTAATAGGAATTGATTATGCAAATCAGTACATCGAAGATGGCAATATCAAAAGAGAAGAGGTAATTCCATACTCAGAAAGAGCATTTAGGGTCATTAAAGAGAAGAGTGTATATCCAAGGGCGAACATTTGTGTTCCGGAAGGATATACTTGGGATATGGTTGGAGAAGCAATAGAAGCATTAGAGGCAATAAAAAAGAATAAACCAATATATTTTAGGGGGCATATTATTTAAAATTTGTTTCTAGTTTCCATAAGTTTCTAAAGACGCCAACCTCTTTTTTATTATTTCTCAAATCTTGATTTGACTATATTTTAGTTCGCCCGCTTATTGAAACTAACAATATGAGACGATATTATTAAGATTTCTCCATAGGGATGAAGTTTATAAATATTAAAAGCTTTTTTAACCATTAGAATGAAAAAGAAAAGATTCAAGATACCTTACTCTTTAGTGCCTTTGGGCTTGCTAAGGGGTTATGCATATCCTTTAAGAGGCATCGGGAAAAAGCTTGAGCCGTTATTTCCATATCTGAAGGCAAGCTTTAAACAACTGGAGATTGAGTTTTCTTTGGCTGAGTATATTGCAATGTGTTTATTATCCACCCTAGTAGATTTTGTTTTCTTATTAATCCTTTTTGTTCCTTTTTCCTTTTTAGCTGAGATTAGTTTATGGCTGCTATTCCCAATTGTTTTTGTTGTTTGTTTTTTTATTCTTATCCAGCAAATGCTCTACCCAAAACTGCTTGCGAATAGGCGAATCTTAGTAATAGAAAAAAATCTTTTGCCAGTGCTGCAGAATATGCTTGTACAGCTTAATTCCGGAATCCCGCTTTTCAATATAATGCTTAATGTTTCGGTATCTAACTATGGTGAAATCTCTGAGGAGTTTAAAAGGGTTGTTAAAGAGATAAATGCTGGACAAGAGCAGATTGTTGTTTTAGAAGAGCTAGCAGCTCGAACACCGTCGTTGTTTTTTAGAAGGGCAATATGGCAGCTTGTAAATGGTATGAAGGGCGGTATGGATATTGCATCAACAATAAGGAGCATAATTTCTTCTTTATCGGAGCAGCAATTGATACAAATACAATCTTATGGGAATCAACTTAGTCCCTTGGCTATGTTTTACATGCTAATTGCGATTATTATACCTTCGCTTGGCACGACATTCTTAATTGTAATAGCCTCTTTTATATCGATGTCTTCTATTTTAACCAAAGTGATTTTTTTGCTGCTATATATTTTTACGACTTTTTTTCAGATTATGTTCTTAGGTATGATCAAAACTAGGAGGCCAAGTTTATTGGAGGATTAGATGTATAGATTATTATCGCGCATATTGCCAAGAAGCGTAAGAAATAATTATGCAAGTTTGTTGCGCTATAATGATATTTTAGTTGAGCCAGAGCGCTTTATAGGCTTTTTATTTTTTATAGGTTTTGGATTATCTATTCTGCTAGCTCTTTATACAAGTGCTATTTTTAATGTATCTTTTTGGTCAAGTATTACAGCCTATTTTATAGCCTTAGAGGTGGCGTTTTATTCCTATTTTTTATTGAGAGCGGATGCTAAGGGGCGTTTTGTGGAGTTTGTTTTACCGGATGCGTTACAATTAATGGCTAGCAACCTGAGGGCTGGCTTTACAACTGATAGAGCTTTATTGTTAGCAGCGAGAACTGAGTTTGGCATATTTCAGACTGAGTTGAATAGGTTAGGTAAAGAACTAACAGTCGGCAAAGACATGGGAACGGCACTTTTGGATATGTCAAAAAGAATAAAATCTGATAAACTGGAAAAGACGGTTTTTTTGATAGTTTCCGGGATAAAATCCGGCGGTGAATTAGCGCCAATACTTGAACAGAGTGCTGAAAATTTAAGGAATAAGAAATTAATTGAGGATAAAACCAGATCAAATATTTTAATGTACATCATATTCATTTTCTTTGCAATATCATTTGGGGCTCCGCTGCTTTTTGGGCTGTCATCATTTTTAGTTGATACACTCTCAAAGATCTTATCAGAGGTTGAGATGCCAGTTATACCCAGCGGCATAACGTTGCCGTT
>Ga0209541_10016631_pt1 | contig 10857 bp, 11 predicted proteins | sample RifCSPlowO2_01_FD_184027 | JGI IMG/M metagenome (GOLD analysis project Ga0209541, IMG submission 184027) | Groundwater microbial communities from Rifle, Colorado - Rifle CSP2_plank lowO2_0.1 (SPAdes) (version 2) | ecosystem: Environmental > Aquatic > Deep subsurface > Groundwater | place... | reverse complement strand
AAAAGTTTTGCCTTTGAACATGGAGATGAAAAAGGTAAGATTGCTTGTTCCAGCAATCCACACAGGAAAGGCTTATGGTATTGTCAAGGAGTATATGATATCTGAGGACTGGAAGAGCAACGGAGACCTTGAAGCTGTAATTGAGATGCCAACAGCCCTTACATTTGATTTTTATGATAGATTGAACGGCGCTACTCATGGTGCTGTTATGAGCGAAGAAGTTAAGGGGTAGAGAGAGATGGTGGTTTGTGAAGTTTGCTTTTTATACAAGGAATCTAAATCTCCTATAAACAGTGAATAATAGGGGTGCATAAACTAATCTGAACAGAATTAGAAAGGTATTTAAATCCATTATCTTTAAAGAGATAATGGTAATAGTGAATGAAATAACTATGAACATAGTAAAGAATGCTGAAGATGGAGAAAGTATTCATAGCTTGGCTTCTAAAATGGGGTTTGCCTACTCAGCAGTTTATAGATGGATATCTGAATTAGAAAGGTATGGCGTAATTAGTTTAATTAGAAAAGGAAATAGGAATGTTATTAAGATTAATAAGAATTTAATTTATAGGAAATTTAAAGAGTTGGATGATGCCGTTTCTGTTATTGAAAAAGATGGTAATTTCTGGGAGTTGGTTAAAACTTTAAAATTGAGAATAAGATTTGTAAAAGGAACAGCCGTGGCAATCTGGACTCAGGGAAGTTTTATAACCGGAGATTTTTATGATAGAATCTACTTCTTAGAAGTTGAAAAGAAGGATACTGATAGTTTAAAGAAAACCTTAAGAAAAAATGGAATTGCATATACGGAGAATAAGGCTAGTAATCAAAGGCCGTTGGTTTACATTTCACAAAGAGAAAAATTAGATATAGAAAGAAAGAATGGATTGCCTTCTATGCCGTTAAAGGAGTTAGTCTCTTGGTGTAAAGAATTAGATTTAGAAAATATTTTAGAACAATTAAATATTTTATATAACTTAGGCTTAAAAGTAAAATATGCAGAGGTTTCAACAAATGTCTAAATTTGATTCAAGAGTTGGTCTGCTTGAAAGGGAACAAGAAGTAATGAGAATATTATCCTTATTTTTAGATAAAGGTTTGGATTTTATTGTTGTTGGTGGATATGCAATCTCAACATACAAAAAAAGATTCTCAATAGATTTGGATGTTGTGGTTAAAGAAGAAGAGCTTAAAGAATTTGAGAAATTATTAGAGAAAGAAGTATATTTCTTGCATTATGAAAAAGAAATAGCTTTAATGTACGGAGAAAACTTTAAGAGATTTATGAAGAAAATGAACAATCTGCCTGTTGACATAGATTTACTTATTAATGGATTGGTTTCTAGAACAACAGATGCAACTTGGGGATTAGATTACATTAAAAGACATTCTGTAAAAAGAAAATTAAACAATTCTGAATTTTTAACACCTGAAAAAGAACTGCTTATAGCAATGAAATTTCATAGTGGAAGATTATCAGATACTAGAGATATTGTTGCATTGATGCCTTGTGACAAAGAAAAACTCAAACAGCACTTGTTAAATGGAGATATTAAGAAACTTAAACAGTCTATGAAGAAACAATCCTCTTTCTTAAACAAACCCCAATTTGACGATGGCTTTAAAGGAATATTTGGGCCCTTTTCATTCAATGAAAAAGATGTCCAGGAAGCTAAGAAACTGATTAAGGAATTCATAAAAGAAAAAGATAAAAACTCTCCCTAATTTAACAATAATTTAACCTAATTTCAGTTTCATCCCCTTAAAGTTTTCGCGTGCGAAAACTTTTTAAACCCCTAATTATTATCTTCTTCGTACGAGAAGAAGATTTGGGCACCAGTGGGTGTCAGTAGATTATAGATTTTCTCGAAAGATAAAATGAGTAAAAGTGAACGACAAATTGTTGTGCCTGGGCAAGTAATAGCCACCGGCAATGAATATTTACCTGGCGACGGCGCTTACAGAGACGGAAGCGAAGTTATTGCAGGAAGATATGGAATAGCAAATATTTCTGAAAAACATGTAAGAGTAATCTCTATTTCAGGGGCTTATTATCCAAGACGCGGAAATACAATAATTGGGACTATAGTAGATATTACTTTTAATGGCTGGTTAATTGACTTTGGGGGAGCAATGAACGCATTTTTACCAGTTGCAGAAGTCCCTAAATATATAAATAGAAATGAGCTGCAAGACTTTTTAGATTTTGGTGAAGTTGTTGTTGTAAAAGTTTGGGATGTAAAATCTAGGGGAGTTGATGTTTCTATGAAAATGAGGGGATTTGGGAAACTTGAAGGTGGAATGATTATTTCTATTAATTCAAACAAAGTTCCAAGAATTATTGGAAAAGAAGGAAGTATGGTTAAAATGATTAAAGATTCAACAGGTTGTGACATAACTGTTGGGCAGAATGGAAAGGTTTGGATTTCTGGCACTTCAATTGAAAATGAACTTTCAACAAAAAATATCATAGAATTCATTGCTCAAAACGCTACAATTAATGGTTTAACCAAAAAGGTTGAAAAGCGTATGAAAGAACTTGGTATGAAAGTTAAAAATATACCTCTTGATGTTGAAATTATTGCTGAGAATACAGATGAAGAAAATAATAATTCTAATAAAGGAGATGAAGAATAATGGTTGGAAAAAGCTTGTATACAAAAAGAACTGATGGGCGAAAAATGGATGAGGTTAGACCAATGAGCGCTAAAATTGGAATTGTCCCTTCAGCAGATGGAAGTGCTAGTTTTGAAACTGGAACTACAAAAGCTATTGCAATCGTTAGAGGTCCTAGAACTCTTCATCCACAACATATGCAAAATCCAAGAACTGGAATTTTAAGAGTTAATTATAGTATGATGCCTTTTTCTGTATGGGAAAGAATTAGACCTGGACCAAGCAGACGAAGTGAAGAAATTTCCAAAGTTTGTGAATGGGCTTTAAGTTCTGTTGTTGATTTATCTGAATTTCCAAATACTGTAGTTGATGTTTTTATACAAATTCCTCAAGCTGATGCTGGAACAAGAGTTGCAGGACTTAACGCTGCTGCAATGGCTTTAGCACATGCTGGAATTCCAATGAAAGAAATGATTTCTGCTATTGCGGTTGGAAAAATAGATAAAACTTTGGTAGTTGATGTTAATAAGGATGAAGAAGATTTTAAAGAAGGAGAAGGTTCAACTGATATTCCTATGGCTTTTACTTCAAGAAAGAAAAATATCTCCCTTTTACAACTTGATGGAAAAATTTCTCCAAAAGAGTTAATGGAAGCTATACAAATGGGGAAAAAAGCTTGTGATGATGTTTTAAAAATTCAAATTGAAGCTTTAAAAAATGTAAATGGAGAAGACGATGAGTGATTTTGTAATATCTAACCTGCAACAAGAAAAGATTAAAGATTATTTAGCTAGTGGTAAAAGAATTGATGGAAGAAAACTTGATGAATATAGAAAAATTGAAGTAGAGACGGGAATTAGCAAAAATGCTGAGGCATCTGTTAGAGTTAAAATCGGGAAAACTGAAGTTATTGCAGGAGTTAAAATGGAAATTGTTAAGCCATATCCAGATTCTCAAGACGAAGGAACTTTTATGACGACTGCTGAACTTCATCCAATGGCATCTAATCAATATGACCTTGGAAAGCCAGGGATAAAATCAGTTGAGCTTGCAAGGGTAATTGATAGAGGGATTAGAGAAAGTGGTCTTATCAATTTCAAGAAACTTTGCATAGAGGAAGGCGAGAAGGTCTGGCAAATTTTCTTGGACATTGTTGCAATTAACGATGATGGGAATATAATGGATGTTGCAGGACTTGCTGCTCTTATTGCAATAGGAAATGCTAAAATGCCAGTTTATAATGAAAAAGATGGAAAAATTGAGCATGAATTAAGCAAAAATTCATTGCCTTTGAATAAAGACGCTTTGTCTTTTAATATAACCTTTCATAAAATTGGAGACTCTATTTTAATGGATGTTAATGAAGAAGAAGAAGCTATTTCTGAATTTAGATTAAGCATTGCTGTAGGGGATAACAAAGGAACCCCAAGAATTACGGCAATGCAAAAAGGAGATGTTGGAACTATTAGTAATGGTGATATGGAAAATATTTTAAAGTTAGTTGAAGATAAATTTAAGAAGATGTTTCCTAAAATTAGGGAATATGCTTTGGGCAAATAAAATGGGAGAAATTCAAAAGTTTTCAAAATATGAAAGGGCGAGAATTATTGGAGCTCGTGGTTTGCAAATTTCAATGGATGCACCTTTGCTTATAAAAATGAATGATGATGATTTAGAAGCTGCTAATTTTGATCCTTTAAAGATTGCTGAAAGAGAGCTTGAGGAAGGTGTTTTACCAATATCAGTCAATAGACCAATGCCTAAACGAAAAGAAGAGGATTTAGGAAAAATTAAGATTGAACCAATCAAGATAAGTGATGAAGAAAAGATTAAAGCTGAAGAAGAAGAAGAAAAGGAAATTTCTGAAGGTGGTGAGATGATGGGTCTTGCTAATATAGAAGAAGAACCTGAAGCAGCAGAAGCAGTTATTGAAGAAACTGCTGAGGAAGAAGAAGGACCAGAGTAAACTTTATAACCTTTATTCTATTTTTAATAATATGTTTATCAAAGAGGTGAAACCTAATCTTATTAGAAATTCAAGGAAAGAGAGGACCATTCAAATTGAATTAACTACCTATGAAGGGAAGTTTATTTCTTCTGCACCAAGCGGAAAATCAATTGGCAAAAGCGAAGTTGCTAGTTACAATCATGAAGGCATTGCAAAAAGTTTGATTTTACTTAAAGCTTTTTGCAAGAGTTTATTGGGGAAAAATTTTTTTATAAAAAAAATTGATGATTTGAACAAACTTGAAGAACTAATTTATCGGTTTGAAAACAAACACGGAAGATTTGGGGGGAATGTTATTTATACATTAGAAAGTGTTTTTTTAAAGGCAGCTGCAGCAGATAAAAAAATACAAGTTTGGCAATTAATTAATAATGATATTAATAAAGGGTTAAAACCAAAAATTCCGATACCTGTTGGAAATTGTATTGGTGGAGGACTTCATTCAAAATTGATTAAAAGTAAAAAGCCTGACTTTCAAGAATTTTTACTTATCCCCAACGAGAAAACTTTTTCTAAAGCTATAACTATTAACTTTAGAGCGTATGAATATGCAAAAAAACTTTTGAATTCAAGGAAAAGGAATGATGAAAATGCTTGGATGACTAATAAAACTAATGAAGAAGTTCTAAAAATTTTAAAAGATATTTCTAAAAAATATAAACTTAAAATTGGATTGGACGTTGCTGCTTCTACTTTTTATAAAAAAGGATATTACTATTATAAGAACAAAGAGTTGATTAGAGATAAAATTGACCAATCTGACTATATGAAGAGACTTGTTAAAGAATATGGGATTTTTTATATTGAAGATGCTATGCAAGAAGAAGATTTTTCTGGATTTAAAGAAATGAAACAGTTAGTTCTAATAAAAAAACTTTGGTTGTAGGTGATGATTTAACGACGACAAATCTAAAATTAGTTCGACGTGCAGTTGAAAGCAGTTCAGTTAATGCAGTCATAATAAAGCCAAATCAAATTGGTTCTTTAATTGAAGTTAAAAAGGTCGTTTTATTTTGTAAAAAGTATAATATAAAAATGATTTTTTCACATAGGAGTGGGGAAACAATGGATGATATTTTGGCTGATTATTGTGTTGGTTTTGGGGGGGATTTTATCAAATCAGGAGTTTATGGGAGAGAAAGATTGATTAAGTTAAAGCGAGTAATGGACATTGAGGGAGGTTTGAAATGAAAAAATTAAAGATGCCGATTTTGGATGTACAAGAAATTGCTAAAGATACCTTTGAAATTCGCCTTGAGATGTTGGAAGAATTTGATTATAAAGCTGGACAGTATGTTTCTCTTGTAATTGATAATGATGTTCATGATGGAAAAGGTAAAATGAGATCTTTTTCTCTTTCGTCAAGCCCCGAAAATAAGGAGTATATTTCAACTTGTTTTAGGCTTCCTGATAAACATAGTGATTTTAAAGAATATTTAGTAAACGCTCCAGTTGGAACTTTTGTTGAAGTTAGTGGACCAAGAGGAATTTTTATACTCCCTGAAGATTCTAAAAGAAGTATTGTGATGATTGCAGGGGGTGTTGGTATTACCCCATTTATAGGGATGATTAGAGACTCAACGATGCGAAAAACAGGACATAGAATAACTCTTTTGTATACCGATAAATCTGAAGAAAGGATGCCTTATTTTGACGAACTTGTAAAACTTGAAAATAAAAATAAAAAGTTTGATTTTATCCATAGATTGGAAAGAGTTGATAAAGATTTTATTGAAAAGCATGTTGATATCAAAGGACCTATTTTTTATATTTGTGGAACATCAGAGCTAGTAGATGGAATAAAAGCTCTTTTAAAAAAAATGAGCGTTGCTAAAGAAGACATCAAGTTTGAGAATTTTACAGGGTATTAATTTTAAAGGAAATAAATGAGATAATTTATTAATTAACCCTACTAATTACTCAAATGAAGGAAACAAAAATTTACAATCTTAAAAATGAATATAATTGGAGGGGTAGAGTTGCCGAATTGTTGACCAAATATAAATTAAATACTTTCTTGACAAAAGGTTCCGTCTATCTACATCCACTAGGATTAAAAAAGAAACAATCCGACTTTTTGAGAAAATATTGGGATACCATAGATTTGTATAAATTTGATTTATTAGGTAATTTAGAAATATTTGAAGTTAAAGCGAAAAGTGAAGGAGTAAAAAGAAGACCAGATATAACCTCACAAAGCTTGGAATGTTATGAAGAAGCTAAAAAATTAGGAATATCAATAAGTCTAGTTTATGTATACTTTCTAAATGACTGGCATTTTAGTTTTGGGATTATTTCTTATAAGAAAAGTTTATTTAGAGAAAATAATGGTGGGTGGTATAGAAAAAAGCTATGAATTTAAAAGTTGAGAAAAAATATAATTAAAGACCACTAATTACTAAAAACCCCCTTAACGGCTTTGTCCGGAATAACAATTCTCTAAGTGTAAATTTTAAGAGTTTACCAAAATTTTATGTGTAGAAAAATCTATTCCGGACAAAGCTCCCTTAACAAAAACTTTATAAATAGATTATATCACCTCCTTTTAAGCATCAGGTGCAAGACTCAAATATTTGGGCAGTAGCAATTAACTCCTGAGCGGACTTATAAATCCATATGGTAAAAAAAACTGAAACTGAAGGAACTGTTAATCTAATTTTAGATGAATCTATTATTGAAAAAAAGGACGATAAAACAATTCTTACTTCTTTAGAAGATTATATCAAAACTGCTTCTTATCTTGGAACGAAGGTTATTACGCCAACTATGAGGCAATATGTTTATAGACGAAGACTTGATGGGCTTGCAATTCTTAATACTTTGCTTGTAGATAAAAAATTAGCTGAAGGTATAGAATTTGTTAAAAGATATAACCCTAATGAATGGACCCTTGTATGTAAAAGAGAGGCTGGTTGGCGTGCTGCTAAAATGTTTAGTGAACTTACAGGGGTTAGACTTTTTACAAAAAAATATCCTTCAGGAGTTTTGACTAATACTATTCTTGACAATTTTATTGAAACTAAAATGGTTTTCATTTGTGATCCTTGGCTTGATAAAAATGCATTAGCGGATGCAAGGAATATTAGAATTCCTGTTGCAGGAATTTGTGATACTAATAACCATACGGCCTTTGTTGATGTTGTAATAATTGGGAATAATAAATCAAATAAAAGTCTTGGGTTATTTTTTTGGCTTATGGCTAGAGAGTACATAAAGGCCCATGATATTGATAAAAAACTTCCAAGTTTGGAAGATTTTGTTGGAGAAAAATTAATTCTTGAAGAGCCAAAGAAGAAAAGAATTGCTAGAGAGAAAAAGGCGCAAGAACTTAAATCTGGAGAAAGTGCTATTGAAGAAAAGATGAGAATTTTAGCTGAAAAAGCTGATGAAGAGGCTAAAAGAGAAATGAGTGGTAGTGAAGTTGAAGATATTCAAGTTGGAGAAAGAGTTGAAGAGGGAGTTTAAGTAAAGTAAATAACTTTATAATTCCTGATTGTTTATATAAAAAATGGATTGGCATACGCAGTCTTCTATTGAGGTAATTGAGAATCTTAAGACTTCTAAGAGAGGCCTAAATGAAAAAGAAGTTCAAAAAAGATTTGCCAAATATGGAAAAAATATTATTAGGCAAATTAAGAGAAAAAGTAAACTTAGGATTTTTTTTGGACAATTTAATTCTTTACTTGTTTATATTTTAATTTTTGCGGTTGTTGTATCTATACTCATTAGGCATTATATTGATGCCAGTATTATTGGGATTATTGTTATCATAAATGCTATAATTGGATTTATCCAAGAGTATAAGGCTGAGGAAATTATTGAGAAATTAAAAAAGAGTTTGAAATATGACGTCGTGGTTATCAGGGATGGAATCCATAAAGAGGTTGGTTCTGACCAAATTGTACCAGGAGATATTATTTTGCTTAATCCAGGAGATAATATTTTAGCTGATTGCAGGATCTTGGAATCTGAAGATTTTAAAGTTAATGAAGCTGTTTTAACTGGAGAAAGCTTTCCTGTTAGAAAAAGTGAAAGAGCCATTAAACAAGATGTTACATTATCTAATAGAGTAAATATGCTTTATGCAGGAACAAGTGTTGTACACGGGAGATGTGTTGGAATTGTTGTTGAAACAGGAATCAGAACTGAATTTGGAAAATTGGCTGAACTTGTCCAGATAATTAAAGAAGATAAAATGCCTTTAGAAAAAAATCTTGATATTTTTTCGAGGAATATTTCTATAGCTATTTTGATTCTTGTAGGAATTACTTTTTTTGTTGGTGTTAGTGCAGGGATAAATAAAATTGAAATGTTTTTGATTGCTGTCAGTCTTGCTGTTGGAGCTATTCCTGAAGGTTTGCCTGCAATTATTGCAATTACTTTAGCTGTTGCAATAAAACAAATGTATACTTTTAATACTTTAATTAGAAAACTTCCAGCGATGGAAACTTTGGGAAGGACAACTGTTATTTGTACAGATAAGACGGGAACTTTAACTGAAGAAGAACTCCAAGTAGATGAAATTTATGCCGGGAGAATAATTAAAATGGAAAACGTTAAGAAAATTGATGATTCTATTAGAAAAGTCTTAGAAATTGGAGTTCTTTGTAATAATGCCCGTGATGAAGAAGAAAATATTTTTGGAGACCCAACTGAAGTTTCATTGATTAATTTTGCTAAAAGATTTGGGATTTTAAAGAAAACTCTTGTAGATAAATTTCCTAAGATTAGAGAATATCATTTTGCAAGTGACCGAAAAATGATGTCAATTGTTAGGGAAGATGGTTCTATTAAGACTAGTTATGTAAAAGGAGCTCCTTTTTTTGTTTTGGAAAAATGCACTAAAGAACTTATTGATGGGAAGGTTAAACCTCTAAATGAAGCTAGAAAAAAAGAATTAGTTAAAATTTCTACGGTGATGGAAAGTTCTGGACTTAGAGTACTCGGTTTTGCATTTAGGCAAGTTACGCAAGTTAAACAAAATCAAGCAGAGAATTATTTAACCTTTACAGGTTTTATAGGGATGATTGACCCACCAAGAAAAGAAGTTGCTCTTGCAATAAAAGAGGCTATAAATGCAGGGATTGTTGTTAAAATTATAACTGGGGATTCTGCCTTTACAACAAAAGCTATTGCAGAAAAAATTGGGCTTAAAGGAGATTTTATTGAAGGAAATGAACTAGATAATTTGCCTGAAGAAAAATGGGATGAAGTTGTTAGAACAAAAACTATCTTTGCAAGAATGACTCCTGAGCATAAACTTAAAGTTGTTGATATTTTAAAAAAGCAAAACGAAATTGTTGCTGTCACAGGAGATGGAGTTAATGATATTTTAGCACTCAAAAGAGCTGACGTTGGAATTTCGATGGGAATTAGGGGAACTGATGTTGCAAGAGATTCGTCGGATATTGTTTTGCTTGATGATAACTTTGCTTCAATTGTTGGAGCTGTTAAACAAGGACGGCGAGTTTTTGATAATATAAAAAAATCAATTAAATTTCTTTTGTCAGTTAATGTTGCTAATACATTTATTATTTTGACTTCTCTTTTAATTGATATGCCTTTGCTGTTTCTTCCTCTTGCACTACTTTGGATGAATCTTGTAACAGATTCTCTTCCAGCACTTGCATTATCTGTGGAACCTATGGAAGATGGGATTATGGAAAGAAGGTCTGAGAATAGAGGGCTTTTGTATGGCATTTGGGGAGAAATTTTGGTTGCTGGTATAATTAATTTTATTATGGTAATTTGGTTATTTAATATAGCTAATAATAATTTTGGATTAGATGTTGCAAGAACAATGGCTGTTACTTCTTCAGTTTTCTTGGCTATGTTCTTAGCTTTTTCATTTAAGTCTAAAAAAAGTTTATTTGAAACTGGAATAATAAACAATAAATATCTTATCTATGCTGTTTTAATCTCCACAGGGCTTCACTTGATAGCAATTTATACTAATCTAGGGATATTATTGGGATTTGTAGCGCTTAATGGAATGCAACTTTCGTATTCTGTTCTTGCTGGTTTAAGTGGTATTGTCATATTTGAAGGATGGAAATTGCTTAATTTTTTTAAGAGAAAAATTGGCTAAAAAGGGAACTTGAAAATTTTAAGATTATAAAATCAACTGAAGATAATAATATTATTTTAATTGTTAAAAAACCACTAAATTATAAAGGAAGTATATCTTAAGAGGTTAATGGAAAAAAAGGGGATTTCCGCAGTTGTTGCAACAG
>Ga0209541_10016630_pt1 | contig 10858 bp, 8 predicted proteins | sample RifCSPlowO2_01_FD_184027 | JGI IMG/M metagenome (GOLD analysis project Ga0209541, IMG submission 184027) | Groundwater microbial communities from Rifle, Colorado - Rifle CSP2_plank lowO2_0.1 (SPAdes) (version 2) | ecosystem: Environmental > Aquatic > Deep subsurface > Groundwater | place: Rifle... | reverse complement strand
AACAGTAGGAGCCCGCGTTATGCGCGCAGAATTCCCAGGAGACGGTTCCTACTACGCATCCCTTTCCGCCAACCAGACGCTTACTGTAACAGCTATCGTTTCTTTGCAACCGCCAACCAACTTTCAAGCAATCCCAACCTCCAGCACTCAGATTTATTTATCCTGGCAAGACAGCAATCCCGATGAAGCTGGCTTTGAGCTCTATCGCTCCACCAGTCCCACCGGCACCTTCAACCTAATTGCCAACCTTGGTCCGACCGGCGGACTGCAGATCTTCAACGATGCCAACCTTAGTTCGCAAACCACCTATTACTACAAAGTCAGAGCATACAAAGGAGTAGGAATATATTCGGCCTATGCAACCGCCAACGCCACTACGGCTCCGACCACAACCTTAACTGTTACCGCTACAGCCTCACCCGATCCAGCGTTTGTTGATCAGATAATTACTTTTACTGCCACTGTTTCAGGAGGAACAGGAATCTATTCTTACAGCTGGGCAGGCGCTTGCAGTGGATTCAACCAAACCTGTCGGAGAATTTTTTCAACAGCAGGCAGATATACAGCCATAGTAACAGTAACATCAGGGATTAAAACAGTTCCTGCCAGTGCCACGATTACAGTGCATTAATGTCCAAAAATTATTTTTTAAATGCGACAAATTAGAATAGAATAACTTTATGGACAAACGGGAAATAAAAAACAGAATTGAAAAATTAAAAGAAACGATAAATCATCATCGCTATCTTTATCATGTGCAAGATATGCAGGAAATTTCGGATGCGGCTTTGGATTCTTTAAAAAAAGAGCTTTTTGACTTAGAGCAAGAATACCCTGAATTTATAACCGAAGATTCGCCCACGCAGAGGGTTGGCGGGAAACCCTTGAAGGAATTCCAAAAAATAAAACATTCTCAAAGGATGCTTTCTTTTAACGACGCTTTTTCAAAGGAAGATATGCAAGACTGGCTTGAAAGAATTTCAAAATTGTTGACAGGTGAAGAAAAAAATAAACTGAACTTTTATTGCGAATTAAAAATAGACGGCTTAGCGATTGAATTAATTTATGAAAATGGTTTTTTTAAAGCCGGCGCCACGCGGGGCGACGGCACAATTGGCGAAGATGTAACCCAAAATTTAAAAACCGTAGATGCAATCCCACTAAGTTTAGAAATTGAAAAATTTAAAAATTTAAAAATTTCAGAACTGGTGGTGCGGGGCGAGGTTTTTATTTCTAAAAAAGAATTTGAAAAAATAAATAAAATACAGAAAAAAAAAGGATTGCCTATTTATGCCAACCCAAGAAATATTGCGGCCGGCTCTATCAGGCAATTGGATCCCAAAATTACGGCTTCTCGCCGCCTAGATTCCTTTGCATATGATTTAAAAAGCGATTTTAAGCAAAAGACGCACGAGGAAACTCATAAAATTATAAAATCCTTTGGTTTTAAAACAAATGCAAACAACAAATACTGCAAAAATTTAGATGAGGTTTTTGAGTTTCATGCTCATTGGCAAAAAAATAGAGAAAAACTTAATTACGAAATAGATGGAATTGTGGTTATTGTAAACAACAATAAAATTTTTGAAAAATTAGGGGTTGTCGGCAAAGCGCCCAGAGGCGCTATTGCTTTTAAATTTCCTCAAGCCGAAGCAACTACAAAAGTTTTAGATATTAAAATCCAGGTTGGAAGAACCGGAGCCATGACTCCGGTTGCGGTTTTAGAGGCGGTTCAGGTAACGGGAATTACAATCACAAGAGCCACCTTACACAACGAAGATGAAATAAGAAGGCTGGGATTAAAAATTGGCGACACAGTAATTGTTGGCAGGGCAGGAGACGTTATTCCAAACATTATAAAAGTATTGCCCGAATTAGGAACCGGCAAAGAAAAAAACTTTAAAATGCCGGAAAAATGCCCCTCTTGCAATACAAAACTTGTAAAGGAAGATGTTTTATGGAGATGCCCAAATGAAAAATGTTTTGCCAGGCAGAAAAGAAATTTTTACCATTTTGTTTCAAGAACTGCTTTTAATATTGACGGCTTGGGCCCCAAAATTATTGATAAATTATTAAACGAAGGTTTAGTGCAAGACCCGGCAGATTTGTTTGATTTAAAGAAAGGAGATTTATCTCCGCTTGAAAGATTTGCCGAAAAGTCAGCTGAAAATTTGGTAAAAACAATTTCAGAAAAAAAAGAGATAACTTTATCAAAATTTATTTATGCTTTGGGAATAAGAAATATAGGCGAAGAAACAGCGATGGATTTGGCAAAATATTTCGGCTCTATAAAAAAAGTGAAGAGCGCAAAGTTGGAAGATTTTGATAAAATTTTTAATATCGGGCCCGTTGTTGCGAAATCGGTTTATAAGTGGTTTCAGGAAAAGGACAATCTAAAATTTTTGGAGAAATTGGAAAAAAAAATAAAAATAATTAGCTACAAACTACAAACTACAAACTACAAACTATCTGGCAAATCGTTTGTTTTGACGGGAAGTTTAGAATCTATGTCGCGAGACGAGGCTAAACAAAAAATTAGGGAATTGGGAGGAGATATTTCTGAATCCGTGTCTTCAAAAACAAACTATGTTATTGTAGGTCGAGACCCGGGAAGCAAAGCCGACAAAGCCCAAAAACTCGGCATAAAGATTATCACAGAAAATGAGTTCGCTAAAATGATTAAGTAAATTTATTATATGAGTGTTCTATCAACACATTTTAAAAAATTAGACTGGGGAATTATAATTTCCGCATTAATGCTCGTGGCGTTCGGGCTGTCTTCTATATATAGTTATTCTTTGGCAAAGAGTGATTTTTTAAATCTGGAAAAACAGATTGTTTTTTTTATTGTCGGGTTTGGATTGATGCTTTTAATAAGTTTTTTTGATTACAGGCTTTTAAGAAACAATTCACATTTAATTTTGGTTTTATACGGGCTGTGTTTAATTTTGTTAGCCGGTCTTCATTTTTTTGCTCCGGTGATAAGGGGCACAAGGGGCTGGTACAAAGTAGGGCTTTTGTCGTTAGACCCGATAGAACCGACAAAAATTGTTTTGATAATTCTTCTGGCAAAGTATTTTTCAATGAGGCATGTTGAAATGTATAAATTCCGTCATATTATATTTTCCGGCATTTATATTTTTCTTCCGGCATTTTTGATTTTTATAAAACCTGATTTAGGAGGCACCATGATATTGGTATCGGTTTGGCTGGGAACCTTGTTAATTTCAGGAATTAAAATAAATCATTTTTTGATTCTTTCGCTCTGCTTTATTTTGTTGGTAACTTTTTCATGGCATTTTTTGCTGAAAGATTATCAGAAAGATAGAGTTATTTCCTTTATATTTCCTTATGATGTTTTGGGCGGTTCCTGGTCTCAAACACAAACTAAAATTGCAATAGGTTCGGGTCAAATTTTTGGCGAAGGTTTGGGGCAGGGCAGCCAAATCCAATACGGATTTTTGCCCGAACCCCACACAGATTTTATTTTTTCTGTAATCGCTGAAGAATGGGGATTACTTGGAGTGTTGGTTCTTTTTTTAGCATACATAAATTTAGTCTGGCGGGTATTAAAAATCGCAATTGATTCTCAATCAAATTTTCCTCGTCTTTTTGCCTCGGGTTTTGCAATAATTTTAATTGCCCAGTTTGTAATAAATATTGGAATGAACCTCTCGATGTTGCCGGTGGTTGGAATTTATCTTCCTTTTGTAAGTTACGGCGGGTCTGGCCTAATTGGCAGTTTTGTTTCACTTGGCATTATCCAAAGCATTAAAACCCGCCGATGATACAAACACCGGGTGATACAAACACCGGGTGTTTGTAAATATAAATATGCCGTCAAGAAAAATACAATTTTATCCAGGAAATTTGTATCATTTATATAACCGTGGCAATGCCAAAGGAGATATATTTTATAACGATTGCGATAGATATAGATTTTTACAAGCAATATACTTATCAAACAATAAAAATTCCAATATAGGTTTTTCTGAACTTGAGCGGTGTGTAAAAGGATACGCTTTAGCTGATATAAAATTATATTTTGAAAAAAATAAAGTTGGATACGATCCTTTTGTAAAAATTTATGCCGATTGTTTAATGCCCAATCATTATCATTTATTAGTTGAAGAGATAAAAGAAGGAGGTATCGTTAGTTTTATGCAGCGCTTTGGAAATAGCTATGCAAAATATTTTGCTACAAAATATGACAGACCAGGCAGTTTATTTCAAGGAAGATTTAAGGCGATTCAAGTTGAAGATGATGATCAATTAAAATATCTTATGATATATATAAATATAATAAATCCAGCACAGTTGATTGAACCAAATTTTAAAAAAAATGGGATTCAAAATTTTGATAAAGTTTTTAATTTTGTTGATACATATAATTGGAGTACTCACCAAGAGGTTATGAGGAGAAGGGGTTCAATACTTATCGAAAATAATGGAATTGCAAAAGAAATTTTTAATCAGAAGTCTTATCTTGAATTTGCAAAAAATGTTTTGCATGGCAGGGAAAAGTTGCTAATGAACGACGGCTTATTTTTAGAGTAATTCTTACAAACACCCGGTGTTTGTAAACGGTGTTTGTAAGAAAACGCCAGTCGTGGGAAACAGGGCATCAATGGCATCAATTGTTTAAAGAACAACCAGCAACTGTCCGAAAGCAAGACACAATTTTAGTTGAAGAACGGCTGGACGGCACGATTCACTTTTCAATCAGAGATAAATATCTGAATGCCAAAATCATCACCGAGCGCCCGCAGAAAAGTAAAAAAACAGACTGGATAATTCCAGCGAAGAAACGCGATTACACGCCCGCCGCAAACCACCCATGGAAAAGCAGATTTATTCTTAAGGTATGACATTTCTAAATCCTTGAAAGTATGACATTTCTATTTCCCGTTGACAAAACCAGAACAGACCCTTGACAGTTTTAATAAAAAAGAATAAGATACAAATACATTAGGTTTATCTGATCAATAAACTGTTTTAAATAAGAAGTGGCCACTTTACTCTAAGGAAAATTAAATATTCTATTTTCGGTTATTTTTGAATACCGAAATTTTTTGTTTTTTTTATTATTTTTAATTTGTAGAGTCGAACTCTCTCTACAGCAATTTTTTACATGGCAGAAAAAGTACAAAAAGTTAAAAACTTTTCAAAATCCAAAATTTCTTTTCCAACCCCTCACCTTTTAACAATGCAGTGGGAGACTTGGAAGGATTTTTGGAAGGTTAGAGTAAGGGAACTTTTTGAAGAAATTTCTCCAATCAGAGATTATACAGGCAAAGAGCTGGAAATTTGGTTTTCAGATTATAAATTAGGCAAGCCAAATCATAAAGATGGTTTTGAGGCAAAAAGAAATAATGACTCGCTTGAATCTCCTTTGAGAGTCAAAATCAGACTAGTGAACCTCAAAACAAAAGAAGTAAAAGAGCAAGAAGTTTTTTTGGCTGATTTCCCCGTCATGACAGAAAGGGGAACTTTTGTTGTAAACGGAGTGGAAAGGGTGGTTGTTTCCCAGCTTATCCGGTCTCCCGGAGCATTTTTTACAGCAAGGTCATTTCGCGGAAAAAATTATTTTGGCGCAAAGATAATTCCGAACAGGGGAGCATGGCTTGAATTTGAAACAGAAGAGTCAGGTTTTATAGGAGTCAAAATCAATCGTAAAAGGAAAGTTCCTGCGACTACCTTGCTTATGGCGTTAGGTTTGGAAAATGTGGAAAAAGTTGAAAAAGAATTTAAAGATACAGACACCGGAGAAATAAAATACATAAAAGAAACCTTAAAAAGAGATTCTTGCAAAGACCAAAAAGAGGCGCTTGTGGAAGTTTACAGAAGATTGAGGCCCGGAGATTTGGTTACTCCAGATACCGCCCAAGATTTAATTTTTAATATGTTTTTTAATTTTGACAGATACGATTTGTCAAAAGTTGGAAGATGGAAAACATGGCAAAGGTTGCCAAATTTGGCTCCGGATAAAAAAGATTTTTCTGCTGACAAAGATATTCCGAAAGAAGACAGAATATTAAAAATTTCTGATATCGTTGAAGTTGTAAAAGAGGTTATCAGATTAAATAATAATCCTTCAGCTAAAGCCGACCAGGTTGACCACTTGGGAAACAGGAGAGTAAGAACTTTGTCTGAACTTTTACAAAATAGAATGAGAGTCGGATTAATGAGAATGGAAAGGATTATCAAAGACAAAATGTCTACCCTAGATATCGCTACGATAACTCCGATTCAGCTTATAAATCCAAGGCCGCTAATGGCGGTTATTAGAGAATTTTATACTTCTTCCCAGTTTTCGCAGTTTATGGATAACGAAAACCCGATTGCCGAATTAGAGCATAAAAGAAGATTAACAACTACGGGCCCCGGGGGTTTAACCAGAGAAAGAGCCGGTTTTGAAGTAAGAGACGTACAGCCCTCTCATTATGGAAGAATTTGCCCAATAGAAACTCCGGAAGGCCCTAATGTGGGACTGGTGGGTCATTTGGCAACTTTTGCAAGAGTAAATCCATACGGGTTTATTGAAGCTCCATATTTTAAAGTCAGAAGCGGAAAAATAACCGATGAAGTGCATTATTTATCAGCGCAGGAGGAAGAGAGGCATATTATAGCTCCGGCTTCCGTTCCCATAGAAGAAAAAACAGGTAAAATTTTGCCGGAAATTCCGCCAGATAAAGTTGAAGCAAGAGTGAAAGGAGAACCGGCAGAAGTTGAGGTTTCAAAAGTAGATTATATTGATGTTTCGTCAAAGCAGTTTATATCTGTGGCAACTTCTTTGATTCCATTTTTACAGAACGACGACGCTTCAAGGGCGTTGATGGGTTCAAATATGCAAAGACAGGCAGTTCCCTTAATTAATCCCGAAGCTCCTTTGGTCGGAACGGGAACCGAAAGAAATGTTGCCCGAGATTCCGGTCAAGTTGTTTTGGCTGAAGCAAATGGAGTTGTAAAAGAAGTTGATGCAAAGCATATTAAAGTATTATACGATATCGGAGATAAAAAAAGAGAAGAAACTTACGAATTGCAAAATTTTTCAAGAACTAACCAATATTCATGCTTTCATCAAAGGCCAATAGTCCAAAAGGGCGAGGAAGTTAAAAAAGGCGACGCAATGGCTGATGGGTCTGCCATTTCTCAGGGCAGGCTAGCTTTAGGCAGAAACATTTTAGTTTGTTTTTTGCCGTTAAGGGGAGGAGGATTTGAAGACTCTATGGTTATTTCAGAAAGATTGGCAAAGGAAGACGAGTTTACATCAATTCATATTGAAGATTTTACTTGCGACGTGAGAGAAACAAAACTCGGGCCTGAAGTTACAACTTCTGATATTCCAAATGTTGGAGAAGAAAAATTAAAAGATTTGGATGAAGAGGGAATTATAAGAGTTGGCGCTGAAGTCGGGCCAAATGATATTTTAGTCGGAAAAATTTCTCCAAAAGGAGAAGCTGAATTAACTCCCGAAGAAAGATTATTAAGGGCAATTTTCGGCGACAAGGCAAAAGATGTAAAAGATAGTTCTTTGCGGATGGAACACGGGAAAAAGGGAAAAGTAATTAATGTTAAGATATTTTTAAGAGACCTCGGCCATAAATTGGAGCCCGGAGTAATAAAAAGAATTCAGGTTGAAATTGCCGAAACTAGAAAAGCAAAAGTTGGAGATAAATTAGTGGGAAGGCACGGAAACAAAGGAGTTGTTTCAAAAATTTTACCTGAAGCCGAAATGCCATTTCTAGCAGACGGCACGCCAATTGATTTAGTTTTGTCGCCTTTGTCTGTTCCGTCCCGTATGAATATCGGACAGATTCTTGAAACACATCTTGGCTGGGCGGCTCACAAGTTAAACTACATTGCAATTTCGCCGGCTTTATTAGGAGCTGATAAAAATGATATTAAAAAAGAGTTAGCTGAAGCAGGGTTGCCGGAATCCGGCCAGACAATTTTGTATGATGGAAAAACAGGACTTCCTTTTCCAAAACCAATTACAGTTGGTTATATGTATGTGATGAAACTGATTCACATGGTTGACGACAAAGTTCACGCAAGATCAATTGGGCCTTATTCATTAATTACCCAACAGCCGTTGGGAGGAAAGGCCCAATTTGGAGGCCAGAGGTTTGGAGAAATGGAAGTTTGGGCTTTGGAGGGTTATGGCGCCGCTCACACTTTACAGGAAATGTTGACAATAAAATCTGATGACGTTGTCGGAAGAGCCGCCGCATACGAATCAATTTTGAAAGGCGAGCCAATTAGAAACCCAAACATTCCGGCTTCTTTTAATTTGCTTGTTGCAGAACTAAAATCGTTGGGCATGTCAGTTGAAGTAAAAGAAAAACCGCGAATGGCGCGCGACGACGAAAGAGACGATAGGCGTGATAGTAGAAAATAGCAACAAAAAATCCGCATTTCTGCGGAAATTTTGGTGAGTTCACATAGTGCGTGATACTTAGACTGCGGATTGTCACCCACTTTAAGTTTATCATATCCAAATGCCCTGTCAAGAGTTTGAACCTTTTGACCGTGGAGGTAAGGGGAATTGAACCCCCGGACTCGCAGGTGACAAACCGCAGTCCGCACCACGCTACCCCCACGGCAAATTGATTATATCATAATTATTAAATTCTAAAAATTATTAACATCTTACATTTTTAGAATGTTCTAAATTTGTAAGACACAAAATTATGCAAAATAAACCAGGTATTATATCTTTTACAATCTCATTTATATTGTTTTTATCGTTGATATACCAAAAGCAGATTTTTACTCCTTTTGTTCGTTTAATTTGTAGCCCATCTAGTGAATGCATAGGAGAGGGGTTGTTGACTTATGGAATCGTTGTTATATTAATCATAATCGGATTTATTGTTAGCGGTTGGCTCGCAATAGTGTCTTTGGTGGAGAAAAAGGCGAAGGGGATATATGCAATATACACAATTTTATCAATTTTACTTCTTTTGTTTGCATTATTTTTTGTGGGAGCTGTTGTATTATAAAAAATAAGAAAATAATTAAAAATAAAACCAATGCGAGTACTTGACCTTGAATCAATTAGAATAAAGATTGCTTATGGATAATTTTTCCAAAGATTTTGACAAATGGAACGAATTGAAGAAAAAGCTACATGTTCGCGATGAGAGAATTTTATTTCACGAGCGCGAAATTTGGTGGTGCTCATTGGGAGTAATATTGGTTTTGAGGAAAATGGCAAGAATGAAATGTTTGAGAGGCCAGTTTTAATTTTAAGGAAGTTTAATAAATATATTTTGTGGGCATTACCGCTGACAAGATCAAAGAAGGGCGGAGATTTCTACTATCGCATAACGCAAGGAGAAGAAGACGATTCGGTTGTTATATTATCGCAAATCAGGTTGATAAGCAGTAAAAGGTTATTAAGAAAAATGAGAATGATGAAACAAGCAGAATTTGAAGAAATAAAAAATAAAGTTAAAAAGTTTCTGCCGTAAAAAAATCGGCTCCCTTGCGGGAGCCTCGGAGGCCTTAGCCATTTATACTTTATCTTATCATCTGGCATACATCCTTGTCAAGAGTCACCAAAAAATTCGCAAAGTTTTCAAAATTATTAATAACAACATTCTAATATTCTCGAGAATGTGTGAATGTTATAAAAAATATGCAAAAACACTTCGGCAAAGCCCAGTGCGGGCAAAGAGGAATTTCAACATTAGTCGGTATAATAATTATTGTCATTGTTGCCGTTATTCTTTTTGGCGGAGTTTTTGCATATCAATACTTTACAAAATCTCAAAACCCAATATCCAATGCCCAACCAAATCCCAATTCCCAAGATGCAAGTGTTCCGGCTGGCAATACTGAAACCAATAGTTCGCCCGCCCAAAACCAGCAGGCAACAGAGGGCTGGAAAACATACAGAAATGATGAATACGGTTTTGAGTTTAGATATCCTTCTAATTTCAATATAGATGAAAAAAATGAAAATGGAATAACATTATCAGATTATGAAAGAGGCAAAGAAAATTTTGATGAGTCGCAGCGATACATATCTATTAAAGCTACTGGAATTCCTCTCAATTCTCAAAATAAAAATACTACTCCTGTGTTGCAGGAAAGCTGTATCGGCAATAAAAAAGAAAACCCGCTTTTATTCAAGGAAAATTTTGTAAATCCCAATGGAACTAATTTTTCTTATTACGCAAATTATCCAGAAAACATAAGCGCTTTTTGTATGCCAGAGGGGTGTGCCTATCAAGATAATTATCGGACATTTTATAGCAATATTTGTTTGAGTATTTTATTTTTAAGAAACGATATGGCTTATGTTGAAGATAAAAATCAGAATTTAGGGAATTTTAAACAAATTCTTTCCACTTTTAAATTTACAAAATAAAAATTAAAAACAGCAAGGCATACCCTTCGTCCCGCAAAGCGGAACTCAGGGTGATTTCCTCGCTTCGCTCGAAAATCATGCGAGTATTAGATTTAGAATCAATAAAAAATTACAACAAAAAATCCGCAAAATGCGGATAGTTTGGGAATCGCGACCAGTTCCAGAATTCAGAATTGTCATCTATATTAAGTATATCAGATTATAAAACCATGTCAAGAGATTGAGGCAACCCTTGGGGCTGTGGACGGCAGGGGATTTGCACCCCTCGGCTCCTGAATGACAATTCCGAACCAGAACTAATCGCCGCCCACAGCAAATTAATTATATCACGAAATATCATAAAAATTAAAATTATTAAATCCGTAAAATTATGCAAAATAAGTTTAGCATAGCATCGTCAATAATTTCATTTATTTTATTTACCTTATTATCATGGTTTATTTATGCTGCTGAACCTAAATTTTTAGGGTTTGCACTCAT
>Ga0209541_10016628_pt1 | contig 10858 bp, 16 predicted proteins | sample RifCSPlowO2_01_FD_184027 | JGI IMG/M metagenome (GOLD analysis project Ga0209541, IMG submission 184027) | Groundwater microbial communities from Rifle, Colorado - Rifle CSP2_plank lowO2_0.1 (SPAdes) (version 2) | ecosystem: Environmental > Aquatic > Deep subsurface > Groundwater | place... | reverse complement strand
AGGAGGCCTTAAATAGTTGCCTAACTTAGTGTCTCACAATAGGGGTTCACTCCAAAGCTCGTGCTAGAAGGTTTGTTAATGAATTATTAAATAAATATGGGAATACTGATAAAAAAATTATTGTGGTGAGCCATGGAGCATTTCTTAAAATATTAATTGGAGATTTACTGGGGATGGAAATAAAAAATTCTATCTTTAACCTAAGAGTAAACCATTGCTCTCCAATTAGAGTATATTTTAGTGACATTGTTTTTGAAAATAAGGATCATAAAAATGTTCCTATTGTTTCTTTCTGATTAATTTCGAAAAATTTATAAGTTGTATTTTCTGAGTAGTAACTATGGAATCAATGCAAAATAATCAGAAGGTTATATGTTTAGAAGGAATAGTTGGGGCGGGAAAAACCACCCAAATAGAATTACTTTATTCAAAGTTTTCTCCTAATTGTTATTTAATTCCTGAACTGAATGAAATATCTCCAATGAAAGAGATAAGGAGTGAATTAAAAAACACAGGAAGGATATCCAAAATGACTAAAGAAGATGTTATAAGAATGATTGAAGCAAGAGGGCAAATATATCAAAGACTAATAAAAGAAACAAACAAATCCTTAGTTTTGATGGAGGGGGGCATTTATACTGGAATGGTATTTGAATGTGGTCCATTATCTATGTGGGATATTGAACAAATGAGTAAAAACTCCGGGGTTATAATTCCTAATATATGTTTTGTTTTATATTGTAGTGCTGGAAAAGCATTAGAAAGGGTTGATGAAAGAAGAGTTAGAGTTGGAAAATATGCCCAGAGAGCATTTCATGAAAATGAAGAATATATTAATAGAACAAAAGATAGATATTTTGAGGTTGCTAGACATAGGTCAGTAATATTAATAGATACTTCTGGAAATAAACAAGAGGTGCAAGATATAATAATGGAAGAGATTTATGATGCTGGAATTTTATAGTAACAGAAAGGTGTGGGGCACTCATAGAGTTTACAAGGAAACAATCAAATTCGATAAAATTGTTGAAGAAGTGTATGATGAAGCTAAAAAATCTGAAGGGATTAACCCACCCATTGCAATATTTGCTTATGGTTCTCCTGGAAGATATGAACTAACAAGGGGGGATTCTGATGCAGATATATTTATTGCGGAACCTTCAAGAAGTGATGAAGGAGATAAATTTAAAAAAATATTAAAACAAAGATGGGGGGCATTTGATTTTTCAAAAATAGATGTGCCACCATGGAGCACATATGAAGACATAGAAATTTTTTTGCGTACTAGTCTTGTAGAGGGAAATCGAATTTTAGAAACAAGATTCATATGTGGAAATGAAGATGTCAGAAGAAATGTTGAAGAAAAAAAGAAAAAATTTGACTCTCTGCATAGAGAATTAGTAAATATAATATTTAATAGACTCTATTTTGATCAATATTTTAAACAAAGGGTTAGAGATGGTGCAAGAAATATTAAATACTGCAATGGCGGGACTAGAGATTTCTTATTTATTTATTGGTATGATCGATTATGTAAAAAAGTTAATGGAGAAGACACTTCATTATCTGGACTTACTCAACCTAAGATTAAAGAAGGACTAGAAAGATTGATGATGGAAGGATCGATAAATGGAGAACAATTTGGAAAAGCCATTGAAGCAGTTAATGGATTGATAGAATTAAGAACTGATGCTTTAATTGTAAATAGGGGCACAAATGAAAGAGGTTTATCTGTTTTAGATGAAGAATTGATTAGAAGATTGCAAAAAGATTTTGGATATCCAGACAGAAAAATAATAAAAAACTTTTTTGATTATATCACTACTTCAATAGATGATGTCGTTAAAGTTGTATGGAGGAAAACTATAGAAATTGGCTCAATTTTTTATGGAAAAAAATGGGGAGAACATATTGAATTAGCTTGTTCAGTAGATACTCCTCAAAGAGATAGGGTGAGAATTCCCGATACAGATACTTCTACAAGAATAGCTTTATTGTGGGGAACTACCAATTCTGGAGATAAAGAGGAGTTTGAGATATTATCAAAAAGATATAAGGACACAACAGAATGGGAAACCTTAGCTTCAATTGCTTGTAGCCCATTTTGTAGCCAAGAGATTCTTCATAATATTGGAACAGGAATTGCTAAAGAAAATGGATATGGATACATATTAAGAATTGTCGGTAGAAATAAAAATAGTAGTAAAGAAACATTAAGAGAAATTGCAGAAGATCCTAGTTTAGATAAAAGATATAGTGAAGTTGCAAGAACAGCCTTGAAAGTAGGAAATCGGGGAGCAAATAATTTAATTTAGGGCGAGCCTGTGAAATTCATCTGTGGGTTAAAACCCACTAAGGTTTCTTTCACAGGCTCACCCTAAAAAGCATTAAAAAAGTGTTAAAGAAATAATAATAATCTTCTCCGCCGAAATAATGAAAATCAGATATCTTTAAGATGATTCTTTATAATCTCAGATTTGAGATTAAACATTTTAGTAATTATTTCTTTTCCTTGTTTGTAATCAACCTTAGCCCCATAATAGTTTATGCCATTTCTAATATATCTGAACCTGTCAAAATTGTTAAAATCAAAATCAGAAACTAAATTTTTAAGTAATTCTCCTAAACATATATGAGACGTTACCTTATATCCTTTTAAAATGCATAAAGCCTCAAAAGTTTCTCTTAAAGAATCATAAGCCATGGATACATATGCAGAAATATTTGTTTCATTTACTTGAGCATTATTTACACTATCTTCCTTAATTTTTGACATTTCTATTAAAGATCTAACTAATTCTCTATCAATTCTTGTTTTTTTAATGAAATTCTTTTTGTAACATTCATCTAAATCCATTTTAATTCTCCCTGTATAACTATACCATTTAACACATTATTAATTAAATGATCATTTTTTAATTCTTTTATATTCTTAATGACAAACAACTGTAGTCTTCTTTTAATAATCTTTTCGTGCTCTTCCTTTTTTAAGAATTCTTTGGTTTTTTCAGAGAAAATAACAAGATCAATATCGCTATCTTCTGTGTCTAATCCAAAAGAGGCAGAACCAAAGAGAACAATAGTGGGTTTCATATAAAATTTGTTTAATTCTTCTATTAATCCAGAATCCTTAATCTTTCGAATTACAAAATATATTTTAAGATCCTTATACCGATCATCATCTAAATTTGCTTTGTAGATTATTAAATTTCTTTCTTTCTTCTCTTTGAGCAATCCTTCTTTTGCTAATTCTTTTAATTGAGAACTTGCAGTCGCTGGAGCTATTTTTAAAATCCTTGCAATCTCTCTTACATTAAATTCTCTATTTGGTTCTTCAAAAAATAACCTAAGGATGTTTAATTCTTTGAACATATGTTTAATATAATAAACAGTTGTTTAAAAATCTTTCTATTACTTTCTACGCCCAGAAATCAAGACAGAATGGAACATGCAACCACGAGATAATTAACCCTTCATAACACCTAACGGGACTAAACGAACAACCATCTTACCAATACCTAATTGATGACTGGTCTTAACAACTTCGTCAATATCTTTATATGCTTGAGGCGACTCCTCAGCAAGTCCTTTCATGGAATTGGAAACAACTTCTATATTCTTCTTTTCTAGATCTCTTTTAACATCTTCTCCTCTTATAGTTCTCAACATTTCTGATCTTGAGCTTACCCTTCCAGCGCCATGGGCTGTTGATCCAAAAGAAGTTTCTTCAGCCTCTTTAGTTCCAACTAACAAGTATGATGCAGTGCCCATAGATCCGGGAATGATCACCGGTTGCCCTATAGTCCTGTATATTTCAGGAATCTCTTCTCTACCCGGACCAAATGATCTGGTGGCCCCCTTTCGATGAAGGCAAACTTTTCTTTTTTCATTGTCTATAACATGTTTTTCAAATTTTGCAATATTGTGGCAAACATCATATATCTGATTCATTCCTTCTGATGTTCCAATGACTCTGCTAAAAACATCTCTCACCCAATGCTCTATCATTTGTCTATTGGCAAAAGCATAATTAACACCACAAGACATTGCTTTGTAGTATTCTTGTCCTAAATCAGAATTTATTGGAGCATTAATCAATTCCCTATCAGCTAAATCCTTAAAGCCATATTTAGCTTCCATCTTAGCTATGTAATCAGAAGCTATTTGATGTCCCAAACCCCTTGAACCGCAATGAATAGCTACTGTAACTTGACCTTCTTTTTCAATGCCAAATTTCTTTGCTATTTCTGCATCATAAATTTTGTCTACTTTTTGTATCTCTAGAAAATGATTTCCTGCTCCAAGAGTTCCCAATTGAGGCATGCCTCTTGACAGTGCTTTATCAGAAACAACAGAAGGATCAGCACTCTTCATGCAACCATATTCTTCTGTTCTATCCAGATCAGTATTTATGCCATATCCATTTTTCAAAGCCCACTTAGCACCGTTTTGCAATATCTCCAAAAGAACATTTTTTTGCAACTTGGTTACTCCTGGCTTTCCAACACCAGCAGGCACTTCTTTCATTATTTCATTTAGCAATTCTTTTCTTTTAGATAATATATCCTTCTCTGTGAAGTCTGTGCGCAAAAGCCTAACCCCGCAATTGATGTCGTCTTAGGAAACTTTTCAGTTTAATCCTACGCCACCAGGTGAGATTATGCCTTCTTCCATATCAAATGCAGCAACACCACCGATTGGAAAACCATATCCCTCATGAGCATCAGGCATAACATAAGCTGCCCTTTGAATGCCCTTCAGTGTTGCTACATTCTGCAATTGCTGCAAGGTCCTGTCTTCTTTTATTTTTTGCAATAACTTTTCAGATGCGTAAATTATTGCAGGCACACTCATGGCACCAGTTTTTTCAATTTTCCATGTATATTCATTTATTTTTTTGATTTCCATGTCAACAAATCATGATTTCTCATGTTTATAGCCTTTATGTTCTTAATAAGAAGTAGAAACAACAAGTCAAACATCAAGCAGCACTTGGCAAATCCAGTTAGATTTGTCTTTTTTTACATACATGTCATTGTAAGTTATGGCCTTTACATCAAGGCTTATAGCATAATTCTTGGCGTCATCACCTGTTAGTTTAGCAGTTAATTTGTAAGTTTTTCCTTTCTTTATCTCCACCTTGCATGATGCCATAAAAAAACCCTCAGAATCCATTAATACAAGAAACTCCTCAAGAAAATGATACAATAAACTTTCCAGATCACTTCCTTCAGCTTCAATTTTTCTCTTTATAGTTTCCTTTACTTTTCCCACATACATTGCATTGAACATGGCACTTGCAGAATTCTCAAAAGCCTCTTCAAGGGTTTTCCCAAAAGCCTGGAATTTTATGTCTGCTGTATGTTCAAGGTATTTATATTTTTCCATCCCATTACATTCTTCCTATATCATGAATATAAACCTTTCTGGCAATCCAATTTCATTGCATATACCTTACATCCAATGAAAAATATGACTTTATTCGGCATATTGATTGCAGTAGTGCTACTTGTCTTAGCTATAGCTGTAATAACGATCTTGCAGCAGTCTGGCAATTACAACTCACAGACACCTGAAAAACAGGCCTCTGGTAGTTGATGTAAGTCCTTCGCTAGACCAGAAAACAAATCCCGTATTAAAAAAACTTATGATGAAAAAATAAGCCAGCAGGATGCTGTTTCAAAGCCAAGGCATTGCAGCATTGAAATAAAGGATTTTGCTTTTAGCCCATCTGAAATAAGAATCAAGAAAAGGATACAATTACATGGACAAACAGTGATTCTGTCCAGCATACAGTAAATCACCGAAATGTTTAATAACAACCATTTCACTTTTATATTACAGAAAGATGGTGCTTAAATGATAAAGAATATTAGCAGATTCCTAAGCAATTTATTTTCTAGTATTTTTAAAAGAAGAAGAAGTGTAAAGCTTGGTCTATACGGTCCAACAAACTCTGGTAAAAGCACTCTTGCAAACAGGATCAGCAAGGACTGGCTTGGCGAGGAGATGTCAAAGGCTTCAAAAATCCCGCATGAAACCAGAGAGATAATAATAAAGGAAAAGATAGAAGTCAAGTCAAAAGGCAAAACATTGACATTTAACCTAGTTGACACTCCAGGCATAGCAACCAAAATAGATTATGAAGATTTCTTGAAATATAATATGTCAAAAAAAGAAGCCAAGCAGCGCGCTAAGGAAGCAACAAAAGGTGTTATAGAATCAATAAAATGGCTTGATTCAATGGACTGTGTCATGGTAGTTCTTGATTCAACAGTAAATCCTTATTCACAGGTTAACATAACAATCATAGGCAATCTTGCGGCTCGCGACATTCCAGTTTTGGTTGTTGCAAACAAGATAGACATAAAAAAATCCAATATAAAGAAAGTAGAGGATGCATTTCCGCAGTACGATGTAGTCGGTATTTCAGCAGAATATGGTCATAATATGGAGGATTTATATAATGCTTTGTTTAAGATCGTCAAATAAAAAGAGGTTTAAACCATGATAACATTGCAGTTTGTGCCATACAGTGAATTAATCAAATTAACGCCGGTGGGCAGGATAAAAAAAATTCTTGACATTGCAAAGGAAAACAAGATAGTTCTTGTTGAAGGGCGATTAAAGCCATCTGAAGAAGCAGAGCTTATACAAAGAACGATGGAGGAAGTTAACAAGGATTTCAAGGGGATAGAGCTCTGCACAATATATCCTGAAAGCAAGAACGGCGATACCATAGACAAGCTAAAAGCAACTATGCTTAATGTTTTGATAGGCAACAGGCGCGGCTTGACAATAATAGGCCCTGCTACAATTGTTAAAGAAATAAAGCGCGACCCTAACAAGATACAATTATTGACAAATAATCTAAACAAGAAAAAAAGGAGGAAGTAATGCCACACCAGTGTGTTAGATGCAACAAGTTGTATCCTGACGGCAGTGAAGAAATTTTAAAGGGTTGCGAGTGTGGAGGCAAGTTCTTTTTTTTCATTAAGCAAAAAAGCATAGAAGAAGCAAGAGAAATTACAACTAATTTAACTGATGAAGACAAAAAGCAGATTGAAGAAGATGTTCTTGACATAATAGGCATAAGAGAAGATGATGCCCCTGTAATTTTGGATCTAGAATCAATACGAATTCTTGAGCCCGGCAAATATGAGCTGGATTTGGTGGAATTGTTCAAGGGAAAGCCTTTAATCTATAGGGTAGAAGAAGGCAAATACATAATAGACATTGCATCTTCATTTAAGTCACAAAAGCAAAAGCAATGATTGCAATATATTTGTTTTAAGCTAATAATATTTAAATGCATGCTGTCTCTGCATATGATTCATGAGGTATAAGTATAGGATAAGATTGTTCTACTCTATTGTTTTTCTCATAGTTGGCTTGATTATTGGTTATTACCTTTCTAGCTATGGCATTTCTTCATTAATGGGTTCTTTTGAGAATAAGCTTGTTGCTGGTGATACTAATATAAAACAAGCATCTAGCCAGGACAATGCTGATGTTTTTAACATAGGCATTATATTGCCTGAATCAGAATCATCTGTAAAAAATGCCATAGACCTTTCTATAATAGAAATAAATCTTGAGAGCAGTAAAAAATTGGCAGCCATCTATGAAAATGCAGATTGTTCTAGCAAAGATGTTCTTGATGCAATGGACTCCCTGAAGGAAAAGAAGATCAAGTTTGCTTATGGAATATTCTGCAATGAAACAATCAATACTGCCATAGACGCCTCAAAAGAAAGCAGCACGATATTGCTGATCCCTGCTACAAGCAAAATTTCTGCAAAAGACTTTCCTGTAGGCTTAATAAGAACAAAGACATACAATGGCACAACCATGAATACAAATCGATTTATGCTCGCATACAAAACATTGTATAAAAAAGACGCTGATACATATGATGCAGTCTCATATGATGCTGTTAGCATAATAAATCTGATGCTGAACAACAAGCAGGTAAAAGATTACCCTGGAATAGTTGGCATAATAAACCTAGAGAAAAGAAACAGTGTATATCTAATAGTCCTGGAGTGAAGCCCATCATGGCAAGCTCTTATGATTATGATATTCACGCAAACCAAAATAAATAATTTTCAGGCAATATTTGTAAAATGACTCATTGGCGGCCAGATTAAAATTCATCACCAAAAAGATAATCAGAATTCCTATACCACTCTAATGGCTTTTTCAAATGGCCTGCAACATAACCTACATAATGAAAAAATCCACCATCATGTCTTAGCTTTTCTACAATCTCTTTATGCTTAAAAGAGTCCTTGTCTGCTTCAATTGGGTCTATATTATTCAGTCTTAACTCAGTGAATATGCTTCTTGCTTTTTCACCCAGGTCAACGCCTTCCTTTATTTCTTTCAGCCATTCCATGGTTCACTTTATTTATGCAATATAATATAAATGTTTGCATGCTCTTCATGATCTGCTGTATTTCCCGATTAGGATAGCCTCTGATATCTTATGATTCTGGACTTGCTCATAGAATTCCATCTTGTTTCTAGCTTTGAATGTATCTATATCCAATGCATATAGCTTAAAAAAATACCTGTGCATTCCAGAAGGCGGGCAAGGCCCCTCATAATCTTCAGAGTCAGCAGAATTTGCAACTTGTGTTCCAGGTATGTTATTCTCTCTTATTTCCCTTGCATCTGCAGGAATATCTTTTACCAGCCAATGCGTCCATAATCCTATTGGTGCATCAGGATCATCAATTATCAATGCAAAGCTTTTGGTTTCTTTTTGAACATCGCTCCATTTTAAATCAGGGTTTATGTTTTCTCCCTGACAAGTATATTTTTTAGGTATTGATTCTCCTTCCTTGAAGGCATTTGAGGTTAGTTCCATGGTTTCAGCCCAATTGTTTTTAATGAAATTATCTTGTGTCGCATCAGATTTTTGGTTTGCAGCGCAGCCAGCAATTACTATTAAAAATAATGCTATCCAAACTAGCTTCATTTGTCAATATAAAGAAATTATTGTTAATAAACATTTCTAAGCCAGATTTTTTTCAAATTAATGACAACTTAGTATAGTAAATATACCACTATTAAGTAGGGAAACATTTATAAATGAGCAGTATCCAATTGCTATACCGAATTTATATGTCAAGTATACAGGAAACATAATAAATGGCAGTAAGATATGTAATAACAAAAAAAATTGCAAAACAAGGAAACCATTTGCTTCTGATAATACCAAAAAGCCTGCATAATTTTTTAAATAGCGGAGATCTTGTTGAAGTCTCCATAAATAAAATAAGCCCTGGTGATAAAAATGAGTAGTTTGGCATATGATGAATTAAAACTAGGAGAAAAGGCCAAAGAAGCCTATATTTCAGGCAAATCATTGAAGTGGATTGAAGATAACTGCGCAATCTACTTAAATACTAATGTCTCAGGAGGTATTGCAGGATTACATACTACTGATTTGGTTGTTGCTGGAGTTCTAGCTGGAATGTCTGTTTTAGTCGGCGGCCAATATGGGAGCGGAAAATCCCAATTAGCAACAGACATTTATAGGCACATATTTGGCGGACCAAAACTTGATGGCGGTGAAGGTGTAATAATAGATGTTAATCCTAGTACAGAGATAATGGAAGCAACTAATAATATATATATTAATTACATTGGCAAGAATAGAGATGGAATAATAGCCCCAGAAACTAAACTAAGCCCAAAGGTTACTGCTTTATTTCATTTTATAGATGAAATAAATAGGACTCCAACAATAAAACAAAATCAATTTTATCCCTTGCTTAATGGCCATATTACACATGAAGGTAAGAAGTTTGATATAGGCCATAGTGGTTATAGGGCTGTGATGGCCACAGCTAATCTTGGCAATGGCTTGTATCAAGGAACTTTTGATTTTGACCCGGCCTTGAAAAATAGGTTTGGAATAGTAATAGATACAAATTACAATATGTTTGGATCAACTGAAGATGATAGGGGATTGATTTTATTGTTAAGAGAAGCAAATCCAGGAATTAAATCTGCACCAATAAGAGATATTTCTCAAAAAATAATTGTGGCCCATAATGAAATAAAAGCTAGCTCTTCAGCCTTATCACTCACAGAAAAAGCTGTTTTATGGTATATAGAAGAAGGATTAAGAACCTGCCTGAAAAAAGGAGTAGACAAAGAAGGCGAACTTTGGTTTGAAGAATGCAGGGATTGCAGCCAAAAAACAGACATTAAAAAACCATCTTGTTATTTTATAGGCAGGCCTGTTAATAGGACTCTAGACGCAACAAGATTATATGCTGCATCATTAGCATTCCTTGCTAAATTAAAAAATCCAGATGTTAAAATTGATGGAGTAGATTTAATGTTTAAGTCCTTTGAATTAACTGCTGCTTATCAGCCATTTTCAAATCCAGATGCTTTGCAGGGATATAGAGGTGGTTTTAGCAGGTTTATGTCTGATGTTGTAGGAACACTGAAATCAGACTTTAATGAAAATCGTGATTATATAATGGCTTTTTTAGAATCAGCTGAAGAAGGCAAGACTGCAAATTTCTATAAGGCATTGAATAGAACAGGCCCTATAAAAGAAGGAGAGATTCATATGATCCAGACAATTTCAGAAGAAGACAAGGCAAAAGTTGATGCAGAAATAGAGGATCGTTTTAAAGAGTTAAAACCTTTTGATGAAAAAAGAGCAATCGGACTAGGTTGGGTTAAAAGCAGAGGAAGATTGATGAGGGAGATATTAGCTAATAGGGGCAAAGTCAGCAGATAAGTTTTATAGGGATTATAGAAGATGAATTACATAAGGCATGCGCTTGGAGATGAAAGAGAAAGAAGAATCAAGATACTTACATTGGAAGAT
>Ga0209541_10016627_pt1 | contig 10858 bp, 12 predicted proteins | sample RifCSPlowO2_01_FD_184027 | JGI IMG/M metagenome (GOLD analysis project Ga0209541, IMG submission 184027) | Groundwater microbial communities from Rifle, Colorado - Rifle CSP2_plank lowO2_0.1 (SPAdes) (version 2) | ecosystem: Environmental > Aquatic > Deep subsurface > Groundwater | place... | reverse complement strand
GAAGCCTGTATAGTTGGTGCCATTAGCAGCTAATTCCAGGAATCTACCTTCTCCTGTTTGTCCTGCTCCTGTACTGTAAGGTCCTACTTGTAGTGCTCCCTGGCCACTGGTGGTTAAGGAAGTAGCCGAAGCTACTCCAAGTATCGGAGTAACTAAAGTCGGAGAAGTATTCATCACAAAAGTAGTTCCTGTGCCGGTCTGGGCTGCAATGGAAGTAGCATTGCCGACCGAAGTAATCGGTCCAGTTAGGTTGGCATTAGTGGTAACATTACCTGCCGTTAGGCCGGCAGCCGTGCCGGTAATGTTGGTTCCGACCAGAGCCGAAGGAGTTCCTAGAGCAGGTGTAACGAAAGTAGGGCTATTGGCAAAGACTAAAGCACCACTACCTGTTTCATCAGTAATAGCGGTAGAGAGAGCCAAGGATGTAGTGGGAGAACATCCGGTACAACTGGTGACAGTGAGAGCACCTAGGGTAGTTGCTCCACCCACATTCAAAGTCCCAGAAAGAGTAGAGTTACCACCTACTTCCAGGGTAGTAATCTTTCCTATCTCGGTAATTAACTTATTGGAAGATAAGTCGGTCACAGAGAAGATGGAAGCTCCACCGAAGTTAGTGGAAGGATTGGAAGGGATGTAGGTGACGGAAGCCTCGCCCATAGGGCTACGGCCGAGGGAGGAGCCGGAGGAGCCTGATGGTCCGGCTGGACCCGGTATTCCCTGTATACCTTGTGGACCCTGAGGTCCTTGGGGACCAGTTGGACCTCTCACATATATTTCCGTATTAATGGGAGCAGAGACTTTGACGATGGTCCCGACCCCTGTCGGGATCCCGACTTTGGTCGGGAGAGGAGGTGCGGCTGGAGCAGGTTGAACGTAAGCCTTGAAAGCGTTGAGTAAAGAAAGAGAAGTGAGATTAGTTTGTGCTCTGGCTGGAGAAAAAACCAAAAAAGCTAAGACTAAAAGTCCAAGTAGCCTAAGGACGGTCCTTAAGAGAGTTTCCCCAAGGACCGTCCTTGTAAGAAATTTTCTCCTAAAATGTTTTTGCATCATAGGATATATGTATTGTATCAAAAGCTATTTTAATTTGCTATCTATTCCAGATAGACTAAAGTCATCTTTTGGTCTTTGGGCTCAAATAAAGTGATTTGGAAATTGTAATTTTTGCCAAGCTCCAGTTTCTCTCGGAGCTTGGATTCCGAGCTGAAAGTTGAATTGTGCACCAGCCCAGCTACGCCTTCTCTAATGGAGACAAGCGCACCGTGCTTGTTGTATTTTATTACTATTCCCTTAATTATGTCTCCTTTTTTTAATTTCCCTTCAAATTCTTTCCAAGGATTTTCTTTGAGAGCTTTGATGGAAAGCGATATTTTGCCGTCTTTTATTTCAATCACCTTGGCGCGGACTTTATCTCCCACCTTAAACATTGCTCGTGGGTCTTCCACCAGCCCCCAGTCTAGCTCGGAAATATGCACCAGGCCTTCCAGCCCATCTTCCAATTTTAGAAATACTCCGAAATCAACCAGTCCGGCGACGGTGCAGTCCAATTCCTGCCCGACTGTGTATTTGCTCAAAATTTCTCTTTTCTCTTCAGGGTTGTTGTCTTTCTCGGAGAATATCAACTTGCCCTCTTTCGGAAGCGTTGAAATAATCATCACGGAAATATGCTGCCCGACGAGCTTTTTCAATTCTTTTAATATTTTATCTTTATCGGAATCAAGCACGCGGGGATAATGGTCGGCTTTGAGCTGGGAGGCGGGCAAAAACCCCAGGATCCCTTGCCATTCCAAAATCAACCCTCCTTTATTCGCGTCTTTTATTTCCAAGCTCATCACTGTTTTTTCTTTTATAGCTTTTTCAGCTTCGTTCCAAGTGAGCGCTTGTTTTGCTTCTTTCAGGGAAAGCTCTATATAGCCGTCTTCATTTTCAATGTCGACGATTTTTGCCTTAATGATGTCGCCTGGACTTATTTTTTTTATAATATCTTTCGCATTGATAAATTCGCGGCCGTAAATGATGCCAGCGCCAAAGGGCGACAAATCGACATAGACCGAAGATTTCTCCACACTGATAACTTCGCCTTCTATAAGAGAATCAACCTCCGGCCTGCTCGCGCTGCGGTCTACAATAGATTTTAAAATTAAGTTTTCTTCTACTAATGTTTCGTCTTTAAGCATAGCAATTTCTTTAACAAAAAATCCGCCCAATAAGAATTGTGAAGCGGATATAAGGCTTAGGTTCTCTGACTCAAGCCAAAGGGTTACCCTAAATCCGTGCTTTTAATGTATTTGACTTGTCTGAACATATTACTCTAAACTCATAAAAATTGCAAGATTTTTAGCTGGTATTCCGCCCCATTTTTTGCTACAATTAAGAGAATGATAATCACATATTACGGCAAGCAATTTTTCAAAATTCAGCGCGGGGAGATGGTTCTCGCTTTTAATCCAGTTAGCAAGAGCTCTAAGTCTGGAATTTCCGCTCATTTTGGCGCGGATATTGCCCTTGTCACCACCAATCACCCTGACTATAATGGCTTGGAACAGTTAAGCCACGGCGAGCGTACGCCTTTTGCCATTACTGGCCCGGGGGATTATGAAATAAAAGGAATTTTTATTAAGGGCGTGTCGTCTGATGCCTTGATTACCGGCAAAAAATATATTAATACTGTTTATATATTTTCGGTGGATAATATCAATATTGTATTTCTTGGAGCATTGTCCGATGCGGGATTTTCAAAAGAAGCGCGAGAGGCGATAAATAATCCAGACATTCTTTTTGTGCCCATAGGAGGTAAGGAGGGCGGAGGGGTGCTGGATGCCCGATCCGCAGCCAAACTGGCATCTTCACTTGAGCCTAAATTGATAATACCGATGGATTACGATAGTTCATCCCTTAAAGCGTTTTTAAAGGAGAGCGGAGAAGAAAAAGCCGAAGTAGTTGAAAAATTGACGCTAAAATTAAAAGATTTAGAAAATAAGGAAGGGGAGGTGGTCGTTTTATCAGCAACATAATTTAGTCGCGCTATAGGGACGGTTGCGCGACATGATTTCGCAAAATCAATGAAAAAAATTATTCACAAAATAAGACAACAGCCGGAGGAAGTTAGAAGGCATATTTTACATATTCTTACTATTGTGGCCGGTATTATTCTAATCAGTCTCTGGGTTTATTCTTTAGTTTAATTTGCAATGAAAAAATCTGGGGATACAAAAGAAGAGGTAAGGAGTGATACGATTCTTCCGGTTGATGTGGTAACAGAAATGAAGGAATCATATTTGGCCTACGCGATGTCGGTCATCACTTCGCGTGCCTTGCCGGACGTCCGCGACGGACTCAAGCCCGTGCACAGAAGAATTCTTTTTGCCATGCACGAAATGGGGTTGACTTCCTCCGCGCGTTTCAGAAAATCCGCCGCAGTAGTCGGAGATGTGCTAGGGAAATATCACCCGCATGGGGATGTAGCTGTTTATGATTCTATGGTTGGCATGGCCCAAGAATTTTCTTATCGCTACCCGTTTATTTTAGGCCAAGGCAACTTCGGTTCTATTGACGGAGATAATGCCGCGGCGATGCGTTATACCGAGGCAAAAATGTCTAAGATTTCAGGCGAGCTTTTGCGGGATTTAGAAAAAGAAACAGTTCCATTTCGTCCGAATTATGACCAGACCCGTAAAGAACCGGTGGTATTTCCTTCATCCGTGCCGGCGCTTCTTTTAAACGGCACGCTCGGTATTGCTGTCGGTATGGCGACCAACATTCCTCCGCACAATTTGGCCGAGGTGCTTGACGCGACATTGCACTTGATTGAAAACAGTGACAGCACAACCGAAGACTTGATGGCTTTTATTAAGGGTCCGGACTTTCCGACCGGGGGTATTGCTTATGGATACAAAGACATGCTTCATGCTTATTCGAGCGGGAGAGGCGGGGTAGTCTGCCGGGGCGAAGCAGAAATTACTGAAGATAAAAATGGAAATCCGCAAATTATTGTCACCTCAATTCCTTTTCGGGTGAATAAATCAAACTTGATAATGGCGATAGCCGAACTTGTGCAAGAGAAAAAACTTGAGGGCATAAAAGGGCTTCGGGACGAATCAACCAAGGATATCAGAATTGTCATTGACCTGAAAGGCAATGCCCACCCAGAAAAAGTTTTGAATTATATTTACAAAAATACCCAGCTTGAATCAAATTTTAATTTTAATATCGTGGCGCTTGTCGACGGGGTGCCGCAGACTCTTTCCCTGAAGTCCATACTAGAGCAATTCATTTTACACAGAGTAGAAGTGGTCAAGAAGAGATCCGCTTATGATTTAAAGAGGGCCGAAGAGCGCGAACACATACTACTCGGGCTGAAAAAAGCGCTTGATAAGATAGACCGCGTCATTAGCATAATTCGCGGATCAAAAAATTCCCCAATTGCCAAGGTTAATTTAATGAAAGAATTCAAGTTTTCTGACTTGCAGGCGGCGGCAATATTGGAAATGAAATTATCCAAACTTGCTGGCCTTGAAAGACAGGCAGTAGAAGACGAACTTAAGGAAAAGCAGAATTTTATCAAAGAAATGAAAGATATCTTAGCGAGCCCGAAGAAGGTATTTAAAATTATCTCGGATGAATTGGCGGAAATTCGCGCCAAGTATGCCGACGAAAGACGCACAAAAATAGTCAAAGGTGGCGTAAAGGAAATTTCCGATGAAGATTTGGTTCCGGAAAAAGAAACCATGCTGGTGTTAACTGCCGGCGGATATGTCAAATGTACTGACCCTTCTGAATATCGCGCCCAGAAGCGGGGCGGGGTCGGCGTGATTGACCTTGAAACCAAAGAAGAAGATTTTGTCACGATGCTTGTATCCGGCTCTACCCACAGCAATATACTTTTCTTCACAAACCTAGGCAAAGTTTATCAAATGAAAATGTATGATATTCCGGAAGCGCGCCGCGCCACTCGGGGCAAATCAATTATGAATTTCCTTTCTCTTTCCGCCGATGAAAAAGTCACTTCTATTTTAGCCATGCCTGCCTCGCCGGCAGGCGGGCCGAAAGACAAAGAGCAAACGCTGTCTTCATTAATGCTTGTTACAAAGAATGGTACGGCTAAAAAGATGGCAAGCGCCTCTTTTAAGGATGTGCGCCGAAGCGGAATCATTGCCATACGCCTGGACAAAGGCGACCAGCTTATCGCAGCTCTGATGACAGAAAAAGGGGATGAGGTAATGGTTGCCACAGCTGACGGCCAGTCTATTAGGTTTAAAGAATCCGATGTGCGTGAAATGGGCAGGACTGCCGGAGGAGTGACTGGCATTAAGCTCAAAAAAAGCGATGAAGTTATTAGCGTGGATGTTGTGTCCGCCAAAGGCGGATCCGCCTCGGGCGGAAAAAATATGGGGGCATTCTTAACAATGAGCGCGAACGGCTTCGGTAAAAAGACCGACCTGAAAGAATATAAAGTGCAAAAGCGTGGCGGTTCGGGCGTTAAAACTGCGAAGGTGACAAGCAAGACCGGCAAACTTATCGTTGCCAAAGTATTAGGGAATGAGGAAGAATTAATCGCTATGTCCAAGAAAGGTCAAGTCATCCGGACGACCCTGAAAGATATTCCATCTCTCGGCCGCCAAACACAAGGCGTGACCATCATGCGTCTCCGTTCCGGCGACGGCATCGCGTCTCTCGCCTGCATATAACTGTCAAGGGGAGTCCTTGACACCCTTATGAAATTCAACATTGATTCTGTCATTAAAAATATTAATAAACCTTGGACTCCAGTAGATTTGGAAAAATTTGACGACCTAGTATTAAGGATCGCTTTATTTGAAGGAGAATATCATGAACATTCCCATCTCTATGATGAATTTTTCTTTGTGTACAAAGGAGAAATTAAAATTTGGACTGAAAGAGGTGATATTGAACTTAAAGCAGGTGAAGGTATTACAATTCCAAAAAATTTAAAGCATAAACCAATTGCCCGAATTCCTTCCTTTGTCTTAATGATAGATTCACTAAAAGGTTAAATATCAAGGGGCATCTTTGACGTTTAGAATTAACGTTTGTTCTATGAAATTTTTTTGATCACCGAAAGTTGATAACAACAACTCTTTATTTATTATTGGTAGATTTCTCTTACCTATATAATCACTATAACTGCTCCACCTGTATTCACTAGGGTGCCTTACTAGTCCATCTTTTGCCGGATTCATATGGATATAAGCCGATGTCCACATCAACTGTGAATTGTCTTCTATAAGTGCCGCCTTAAAACAATCTTGGAAAACATGTCCAACTCTTTTGTATTTTTTGTTAATGTACATAGAATAGCTCGTACATATTTGAGAAATTAATTTTGAAATTGGGATATCTCCACACTGCTCAATTATAAAGTGAAAGTGGTTGGGCATAAGACAAAAGGCATGTATTTTAAAAAGATTTTTATTTCCATTTATTCTAATTCTTGAGTAGGGCATAGAGATTAACTTTTCTTTATTTAATTCTTTTTCAGTAAATCCTAAACCAAGCCCAACTCTAAATAAAAAAGTTTTATAATCTTGTTCGTAATGAAAAATTTTCTCGCGATTATTACCTCTGTTGTAAACATGCATAATAACACCCGACGCAAAGTTTTTATAGTCCCTATTTTTCATTAACCTATTATAACATGTCAAGACATGTCAAGGGGAGTCCTTGACATTAGTAGTGGATAAACTGATTTCATACTATAATATACAGATGTTTTCCGACCCGGTAAAAAATTTAAAAATGTTTGGACTCAAAGAGACAGATATCGTAGCGGATTTGGGGGCGGGAACTGGGTTTTATTCCATTGCTGCGGGGCATATGGTGCCGAAAGGGAGAGTTTATGCGGTTGAAATTGTGAAAGACTTTCTAACGACTATAAAAAATAAAGTAAAAGAAGCGCATTTAAATAATGTGGAAATTCTTTGGGGAGATATTGAAAAAATTGGGGGAACAAAAATAAAAGATAATACTCTGGATGCGGTTTTAGCTTCTAATGTACTTTCTCAGGTAACAGATAAAGAAAAATTTATATTAGAAACAAAAAGGATATTAAAAAATAAAGGCCGGGTGCTTTTAGTGGATTGGTCTGATGTCTCGTCTTCCGTGGGGCCCAACTTGGGCGGAGTTATTTCTAAAAACAAAATGCGGGAAATGTTTGAAAGAAAAGGTTTTATCCTAGAACGGGATATTAACGCAGGAGCGCATCATTATGGTATGATATTTACTAAGTCATGAAAAATTTTCAACTTATAACTGTTATTGTGTTTATAACTCTGGCTGTCTTTGGTATTTTGGTTTTTTCCGGAGCGATACCGATTGGCAACGATAATGCGCCCGGGAGTCTAGGCACTGTTGTCCTGTGGGGTACGGCAAGAGCTGAAGTGGTGGCTCCTATGTTGGAAGAATTTAATATTGCTAATCCGACTTTCGTCGTCAGGTATGTGCAAAAGTCCGCGGAAAGTTTTGATCAGGATTTACTTGAAGCATTAGCCTCTCAATCAGGGCCCGACCTGTTTTTCTTGCCTGATAATCTGGCCTTTCATTACGCTAATAAAATTTCCCCGATTCCGTTTACTAGTTTTCCGCTTGCTTCATTCAAGAACAATTTTGCCGGTGCAGGAGAAGTGTTTTTAACTTCAAAGGGTATTTTAGCTTTTCCTATATCTATTGACCCACTGGTTATGTATTATAACCGCAGCATTCTTGACAGCAATGGAATTGTTTATCCTCCGATTTTCTGGGATGAAATGTCAGCATTTGTCCCAGTTATTACCAAAAAAGACGATTCAAATAAAATAATAAAAAGCGCGGTAGCGCTCGGACATTTTTCAAATGTCGTTCATGCCAAGGATATAATTTCCGCTCTCTTTATGCAGGGGGGGAATCCGATTGTAGCCGAGAGAGCAGGGGTTTTTAACTCTGCCTTGAATGCATCCAGCCAGCAACTGAGTCTTGCTTCGATTTTGAAATTTTACACGGATTTTGCCGATCCCGGCAAAGATGTTTATTCCTGGAATAAATCTTTACCGAATTCCAATGATGCCTTCTCCAAGGAAGATTTGGTGTTTTATTTCGGTTATGCGAGCGAGCTTGCTTCTTTAGTCAACAGAAATCCAAATCAGAATTTTTTAGCTGCCCCATTTCCTCAAATCCGCAACGCTAGCTTTAAAGCGACTGCGTCTCGCGTGACCGGTATTGCCATCTTATCAACTTCAAAGAATATCAATACAGCTTTTACAGCAGCCAACCTTCTTTCAACGGGTGATTTTGCTTCTAAATTCGCTATTGCGACGGGCGTGGCGCCGGTGCGCCGAGACTTGCTCCAAGTGAAGCCAACTGATGCTTATTTTCCGGTTTTTTATAATTCTGCACTTTTTTCTAAAAGCTGGCTTGATCCTTCACCTGACGGTACGAATGACATTTTTCGCAGAATGATTGACGGAGTGCTTTCAAATAGCGTGTCTCCCGAAAACGCGATATCCGACGCCAGCAGCAAGCTTAATCTTTTATTATTAAGGTAATTTCACAAGGCGTACAATATGCAAAAAATAATAAAGTTCTTAGTTCCCATATTTATGTTTATAATATTATTAATACCCGTTTTATCTTTTGCGGCACAGGATCCATCGTCACCTGGATTAGTGCCATGCGATGGTAGTGTTGCTCGCCCCTGTGATTTCAATGCCTTTATGACTCTAGTAAATACTGTAATCAAGTTTATTCTCTTTAATTTAGCTGTGCCTATTGCCGCAATAATGTTCGCTTACGCCGGTTTTCTTTTAGTAACTGCTGGTGGGGAAGCTGCCAGCGCTAGGACCAAAGCCAAAGATATTTTTACTAATGCCGCTCTGGGGCTTATTCTTGCTGCTGCCGCTTGGCTTATTATAAGGACTCTATTGGCTATTTTAGGTTATCAGGGGGCTTGGATTGGTTTTTGATATAATGCCTGCCCGGTACTAAATTTTGCTAAAAATTTTAGTACGGGGTATAATATAAGTATGAATTTTATTAAGAAAAATTTATGTAAGATCATTTCGTTGGGTTATATATCCTTATTACCTGTTTCTATGCTTTACGCTGCTCAAGATCCGAATTGTGGAGTTGGAAAAATTTGCCCTCCAATAAACCAGACTAGCTTAAACGGTTTTATAAAAACTCTTCTAGAGGGCGCGCTTAAAGTCGGTATACCACTTATTGCGCTTGCCATCATTTACTGTGGTTTTCTTTTTGTACAGGCTAGAGGCAATTCTGAAAAAATAACCAAAGCCAAAGATGCTTTGCTTTATACTTTAATCGGCGCGGCGATACTCCTAGGGTCGTGGGCTATCGCACAGCTGATATCTGATACTGTGCTTGCTTTATGATTAACTAATTTATTATGACTCAAATATTTAAAATAAAAAATTATCTTGTTCTGGGAGTTCTGGTTCTTTTCATATTAATTGTGCCGTTTTTTGCTTTTGCACAAGAGGATAGCTATCTTCTGGAAGGGGATGTTTTATATACACCCCCTCCTGATCCTCTTGTACCTACTGATCGTTTCAATAACATTATTTATACGACACCTATTGCGTATCGAGATAGCCCTTCTGCTCAACCCAATGATTCCCTCTTTTGTTCTCTTCAGGATAGTCCGAAATTTCAGGATCTTCTAAGTTACACTACTTGTATTATAAGCGCATCAGTAATACCGCTTATTTTTGCCTTAGCTGTAGCTATGTTCGTCTGGGGTGTGGTGCAATATGTCATCAATAGCGATGAAGAAGCGAAAAAAGCCAAAGGCAGGCAATTCATGATCTGGGGTATCATAGCCCTTGCTGTAATGATCTCGGTCTGGGGTTTGGTCAGGATATTAGGCACTACTTTTGGTATTGAATATGCCATACCACAGGTCAAAGGCAGGTAATTCACACCCTAGACTTTTACTTGCTTTTTTGTGATATAATAGAGAGGTGTTCTATTTATTAGTATTATTATAAGGTCGCATTATTAGTAGAAAGTTATAAAGTTTTTAAAGTTATAAAGAAATTTATGAAAAAGAAATTAATGGTATTATCGGGTTTTGTTTTAAGTTTGACGCCGGTCGTGGTGTTGGCTCAAACTACTGGCGGGAGAACCTGTGCTATTAATCCCAATCAAATCACAACGATACAAAACTTGTTGTGCAAATTGAGTGAGATCTTTGGCGCTGTTATTCCGGTTTTGATCGGTTTGGGTGTGATCCTTTTCGTGTGGGGAGTTGTCATGTATGTATTAGCTTCCGAGGAAGAAGCAAAAAAGGCGGGAAGAGACAGGATGATTTATGGTATTATTGGTTTGGCTGTTATCATAGGTTTATGGGGACTTGTACGTATTTTAACTAATACATTTGGGGTTGATAATGCAGGGGATATTACTTTCCCAACTATATCTCCTTAATTAATACTATAAAAACAAAGTATAAAATTGTAAAATATGGATTTATTCTCTACTAAAGTAGCTTATGCAAGCGTGGACTCTTTTGTGCAGAGTGTTAATACGCTTATCATAAACCCGCTTATAATATTGCTTTTTGCTCTGGCCGTGGCATATTTTCTTTACGGCGCCTTTGAATTTATCGTCAATCAGCAAAATGAAGAGAAAAAAACATCCGGGAAGAGCCACATGCTTTGGGGCATCATAGGCATTACCATAATGATGGGAGTGTGGGCTATACTTGGCGTTGTCTTGAGTACTTTTAATCTAGATGATGAGATAAAGCCGGAACAAGGGGAAGTGAACTTGGGAGAATATAATCCACCATCTCCGAATAATTTAAATCAATAAAGTACTAGAAATAGAGAAAGGGCGGTCGTCGTGTAGAACA
>Ga0209541_10016624_pt1 | contig 10861 bp, 11 predicted proteins | sample RifCSPlowO2_01_FD_184027 | JGI IMG/M metagenome (GOLD analysis project Ga0209541, IMG submission 184027) | Groundwater microbial communities from Rifle, Colorado - Rifle CSP2_plank lowO2_0.1 (SPAdes) (version 2) | ecosystem: Environmental > Aquatic > Deep subsurface > Groundwater | place... | reverse complement strand
ACCTGAGTTTACCGCGAACGGCTCGCAATTACTTGATGGAACGCGAAAGCATCATGCCGTGCGGGGATACGCACCAATAAAATTCATTCGGCGTCTGGAAATCCAGGCACTTCATGGGGGTATTGTTGATGTCGTCTGCAATCTCGTCAAGCTCGCCCTGAGTCCATGTCCGAAGATTTGTGGAGCTGGGCAGGTACCGTCGTATGACTCCGTTCCTGTTCTCAACGGTTCCTTTCTCCCAGGAGTGGTATGGATGACAGAAGAAGAAATCAACGGACAATTGTTTTGAGATATCCCGGTGCCCGGCATTCTCCGGCCCATTGTCGGCGGTGATACTTGCGACTCGCTCGTGCTCGAGCCGTGAGGTGATTGCTGCGGTCGTCGCTGCTGCATCCTTTGCTTCCAGCTTCGTGATAATGACCTTGCGACTCATGCGTTCCGCGAGCACGTTCACACTGTCACGATACCTGCAGAGCACGCTGTCGGTTTCCCAATGCCCAATCTCACTGCGCTCATCGGCTGCCTTCGACCGTGCCTCAACGAATACTCGTCCTTCCAGCCTGTGTTTCTGGGACTTTCTTCCTTTGCGCTTTGTGCGTCGCTTCTTGCCCCGTGGCAGGTATTCATACAGTTTGTCCCGTTTGCCAATTTCAGAATTGTAGATGAAGCCGTACAGGGTTTCGGCACTAATGACACAGCGGCTGTGCTCGCGCTTGAGTCTGCCCGCAATGATCTCCGGCGAGCGTCCTTTTTGGATCTCGATGATGATCATCCTCCGGAATGTCGGGTCGTTCATCTTGAGGTGCGGATGACACGCTGCTCGCCGACCATTGGTGACGAGTTGCGCATGATCGGGTAGATATACAGGACCACCCACGACGACGGCTGATTTGCCGTTCAACTCTCTTGAGATAGTGCTCACGTCCACGCCGAGCCTCCGGCCGCACTCCCGCATCGAATGTCCCTCTCTTCGCAATTCATGGAGCTTCCACCGTTTCTCGGCTGTTAATTGTTTGAACTTCCTTTTGTCCAGCATATGCAACACATATTAGGTGTTGCATTTAGAATTAGAACTCAGGATAACTTACGGGAGGCCCGAGTGGGAGTTGCACCCACCCATAGCGGTTTTGCAGACCGCCGCGTTGCTACTTCGCCATCGGGCCGTTATGCATTACTGATGCATTCTAGTATGTCCTAGCTATAGCGCAAAAGTAACTATTGCGCAGACCCGACTCTACTTCGCCATCGGGCCAGTCGTGCCCAATATAACACGGCTATTGCCTAGTCAGATCATCAATGCGAAGTCGATTCTTCTCGCCGTAATCGATCTCAAAATCGATGGTTGGCAAGAATTTCAGCGGGCTCTTGTGCTTCATGTACTCGCGAAAATCGCTCCGAGAACGCTTGGCGAAAGCAAGGACATTCTGCTCTGCACTTTCTGGAAGCACTGAAATGAAGATAAGGACATTTTTGAGATCTGGCGAAACGTCTGCCCGCGTCACCGTTATTAAGGATTCATAATTTGATTCACGCGCAAAGTAATCTGCTGCTGCATGCGCAATAGTTTCCCCAACTTGTATGCGTCGTTTGGTCGCCATGGCCCTTACAGTTCCGTACGCTCAAGACATTCGATAATGTCACCGGGAGCTGGAGTTTGCTGCGCGACGATCTGGGCGCCGAATTCCGCGCCCTCGCCGATCTGATCGATCTTTTTTCGCGCCGATTGCATACTTAAAAACTCGCAATCACAAAGCCTTTCGCCGCGGCGCATGATCCGGGCAGGGCCTTTCCTTTTGATAAGACCACTCTGTACCGATGCGCCAATGAGATGCTCATCTTTTCTGCTCGAAAAATATTTTAAGATCTTGGCGCGCCCGATCACTTCTTCATTTATGCGTTTCGGCCCATGCTCGCGCAAGAGATCCTCGAGGCGCTTGGTGAGTTCGTAAATAATTGAGAAATTTTCAAAATGCACGCCATGTTGCCGCGCCAACGCTTCGGCTAATCGATCCATGTGCACATTGAAACCGACAACGGTTGGGGAGCCAGCAGCAATTGCTGCTTTGATATCTCCCTCGGAGATATCGCCGATGCCGGATTGTACGATGGATATGCCGCGCGTCTCGTCGCCAATTTTTTGCGTTTCACTTTGAATGGCCTCCATCGACCCGGTGGTGTCGGCGCGAATGACGAGCGGGAGGAAGAATTTTTCCGCTGTCGATTCCGTTTGCGGCGTTGGGGCATTCACGCGGTGCTGTTCGACCTGTTTGCTGCGCTGCAATTCGGCGTCCTTTTTAGACTTATACGCGGTGAATTCCGATCCCGCCTCGGGAAGCGCATCAAATCCCACGACGACGGCGGGCATCGAAGGCCCGGCCTTCGCGATCGATTTCCCTGCAAAGTTCTCCATGAGGCGCACTGGCGCCAGCGAGATCCCCGCGACCACCACCATGCCGCTTTCTATCGAACCCTCTCTCACGATGAGCGTGGCCGCGATGCCGCGTCTCTGGTCAAGATGCGCTTCGATAACGTATCCGCGCGCTGGCTTTCCCGCGTCTGCAGAAAAATCGTGAAGTTCTGTTACCAAAAGGATGAGATCGAGCAATCCAGCTACACCAGTGCCCATTTTTGCAGAAATGGTGGCGAAGGGCACCTCGCCGCCCAGCGTTTCGAGGTAGACACCGTGCTCGGAGAGGGAGTTTTGCGTGCGAGCTATGTCGGCGTTCGGCTTGTCTATTTTGTTTATGGCTACGATGAAGGGGATACCCGCATCTCGTATCGCCGCGAGCGCTTCAAGCGTCTGCGCCTTTACGCCGTCGTCCGCAGCCACCACGAGAATAGCGATATCAGCCACCGATGCGCCGCGGGCGCGAATTGCCTGGAACGCTGCGTGCCCGGGGGTATCGATAAAGGTGATACGCCGGTCTGCTCCCTCATAGGGATGCACCACCTCGTAGGCTGCGACGTGTTGCGTAATGCCGCCAGCCTCACCGGCTACCGTATTGGCTTTCCGGATGGAATCGAGGAGCGTGGACTTACCGTGATCGACGTGGCCGAGTACCACCACGATAGGAGGACGTGTTTTCTTTTGTGAGGAATCTGTTGCCATAAGTGTGCCGACGCATAGAAGCGAAATTTTGTAGATTATAGGACTTTTTTCAGAAGTATCAAGTCGCTAACATTGACGTAACTACAATTACGTTATAAAATATATAATTGTTCTTCGACTTCAGAGGACGAGATCATGAGCAAGGACATCCCGCCCACCATTCGCGAAGCGTTCAACAAGTGGGCTTCTGCCTACGAAAAGCTTGGGAAGGATGGCGGTCCTGAACCAATTGAAGTCTATGAAGCGGCGCATGAATTGATCGCGCTACTCGATGAGGCTGGAGAGTGCCTCCATCACTTTGTGGACGACGAAATGACACGGCATCGCATTGGAGCCCACGCAGGGATGTATTTCGAAGTGATGCGGCGCAAGTGAGCGCACGGAAGGCGCCTGCATTTCTAAGACTTACTCACAACCCTCGATAATGGCCATCCTTACATGAAAGCTCGCTCTACCGGCTTGGGCGCACGGTACACTATGCGCCCCTCATTTGAGTCCGTAATGTCTTTTACGGCTTCATAGAGGAAAAACGGGTGTGTCAGGTACCTGTCTGGTACATCAATCCGCGTAGGCGGTGACTGGAAGGGCATGCTACAGTGTTTCCTATGAACGTTGCAGACATCAGGGACAAAATTCAGCCATTGCTCGAAAAACACCGCATTAGCTATGCAGGGGTGTATGGAAGCGTCGCGCGGGGAGAAGACAAGGCTGATAGCGACATAGACCTTTTAGTTACCATCGATGCACCGATGGGTCTCTTCACATTTGCTGGTATTCAATTGGCTCTACAGGATATATTAAAACGCCCCGTTGACCTCGTAAGCACTTCGGCAGTCAAGCAAAATATTAAGAAGTATATTATCAACGATCTAAAAGACTTGTATGGACAAAGACCAAGTCTATAGAGAGGATATTTTGGCAAGCATTGATCAGATCAAAGAATTTGTTCAAGGGATGAGTTTCGAGCAGTTTATTGCAGACCGTAAAACGCAGTCAGCGTGTCTCATGCAGTTCGTTGTCATCGGTGAGACGGTGAACAAATTGAGTACCGCGTATACCGCAGCGCATCCAGTCATTGCGTGGCAGGAGGTGGTTGCTACGAGAAATATTATCATTCACCAATATACAAAAGTCGACATGGCGATCGTGTGGCACACTATTGTCGAAGATCTTCCTCGTTTGAGGATGGCGCTCTGCTGACTAAAAAGTGCATCGAGATGCTTTTTTTGATTTGGAGCATGATAATGCAAGTGTGATACTAAGATTTTAGCTCGCAGATAATTGCTAGCGAGGAATAATTAAGGATCATGTTCTATAAAAAAAAGCGCATATACTTTGACTACGCGAGTGCGACACCTGTGCGACGGGAAGCGCTGCGAGCGTACGAAAAAGCGAGCCGTCTGGTGGGGAATCCGGGATCGATACACGCAGAGGGTGTGGCGGCGAAGCAATCGCTTGAACAATCTCGGCAGATAATTGCCGCAGAATTAGGCTGCAAGGCTCGGGAGATTATTTTTACATCGGGGCTGACGGAAGCGAATAATCTGGCGATTTCGGGTTTTGCACGGGCACTTGAGATCTCGGGCAAAGATATCAAAGGTACCCACTGGATCGTGAGTTCGATCGAGCATCCCTCGGTGCTTGAGTGTTTTGGGGAAGTCGAGCGAAAGGGCGGGACGGTTTCCCATGTCGATCCAGATGGGCTTGGTCGCATTGCGCCGGAGAGATTGAAACGCGCACTCCGAGAGAACACCGTATACGTTTCGATCGGCTGGGCGAATAGTGAGATCGGTACGGTGCAGAAATTGCGAACGCTCGCTGGCGTTATTCGCGAGCACGAAAAAGAGTTCGGCACGCCAGTTATTATGCACACAGACGCGGGGCAAGCGCCGCTTTACCTCGCACCCAATGTGCATACCCTCGAGGTCGATCTTTTCTCGCTTGGATCGGGGAAATTATATGGGCCTCGTGGCACCGGTGCTTTATACGTTGGCAAACGCGCATCACTTGCGCCAGTCATTATCGGCGGCGGGCAGGAGAGAGGATTGCGCGCCGGTACCGAAGCGCCAGCGCTCGCCGCTGGATTTGCTGCGGCGCTTGTGGCCGTGGGGAAAGAACGCACGGATGAATCTAAACGCTTGTCTGAATTAAGAGATATCTTGTTAAAAAAAATTACGGGATCCATTACTGGCGTTATTCTCAACGGAGGCCTGAGTCATTCGCTTCCGCACATGCTCAACGTTTCGATCCCTAACATTCAGAGCGAATATGTCGTTCTGGCGCTCGATCGTGAAGGGGTTGCACTCTCAACAAAGGCTGCCTGTAGCGAAGGGACAGTAAGCGCGTCGCGCGTGGTCGCTGCAATTTGTGGAGATGAAGAGCAAAAGGGGTGGCGAGCACAGAACACGTTACGATTCTCGCTCGGTAAGGACACTACCATGAGGGATATCGAATATGCTGCCAAAACTCTCTCCAACGTCCTGAAAACCATGCCACTGAGCGATGAGCGCCTCGTGCTATGATGCCTCCATGGATATCGAGGGGTTAACAAAATCACAGATTTTCCTCCTCACTTTACTCACCTCGTTTGTCACGTCCATAGCGACCGGCATTGTCACTGTTGCGCTTCTTGACCAAGCTCCCCCTGTCATTACCCAATCTGTGCAGAGAGTCATTCAAGCGACAATAGAACAAGCAGCATCGAGCAACACGAAGCCGCCCGTCGCCGCCGCTGTGGCTGTTCCGCTCCAAACACCGCCGCCAAAAGAACGCGATCTTTCAGAGATCGTCCAAGATGTACTTCTGTCCGTCGTTCGTATACACGACACCGAGACAACCCTCTTTCTTAACTTTGGCGTTGTATTGGATGCGGAGGGGATCATTGTTACCGATGCGACTGGATTTGAACTCGGGAAAGAAAAGGCGACAGCAACTTTTTCTGACGGCACATCGCAACGACTGATGGTACGCGGTCGCGATGCCAAGAACAGCCTCATATTTTTTTCCGCAGCGATAGCGTCTACAAGCGTTGAATATGTACCGGCTACTCTCGACAGAGGCGAAGTGTCGCTTGCCCAAACGGTCATTGCGCTTATCGGTAAGACCGCGCCTCGTGTTGCGTCGGGAATAGTCGTGACCTCTACAGAATCCAGTGCGGAGTCGCCGGTGTCGATGGTCACGACGAATATCGATGAGACTCTGATCTCCAGAGGGACTCCTCTTATAAACAAGGACGGTGGCCTAATCGGCATATCAACAGGTAGTTCTCGATCAGTCGATGGATCAACATTCATCTCGGTTTCCGCCATCTCGGTCGATTATAAGAGTACTTTGACCACGACTGACGGCAAAGGGGGAGATACGAGAAAGGCGACCAGGCACTAAGGATCTGAGCTTGAAAGTGATAGAAAAATCATATACAATGCGAGGTAGCTATGACCCCGTTCAATAACTATACAACCAAAGCCAAAGAGGCGATCCATCGCGCACACCAGCTCGCCGTTGAGCGTGGGCACAATCAAGTGTCGACGCTTCATCTGCTTGCCGCACTTCTTACACAGGACGAAACAATGGTAGTGCCGATGCTTGAGCAAGTCGAAATAGATGTGCCGCATCTTACTGATTCTGTTCTGGAACTAATAGAAGGGAGCTCGGGTACAACAGCCGTCTCGCCTTCATTTCAACTCTATTTGACACCCGAATTAGTTCGGGTGTTTGAGGCAGCACCTCGAATTGCTGCATCGTTTAACGATCAATTCGTTTCTCCCGAGCACCTCATGCTCGGTGTCGCTGAACATCCGGGCCCAGCTTCAGATATCCTCGCGCGATTTCGTATTGATCGCACAGCCTTGGCGCGCATTTTGACGGATATCAAGGAAGGAAAGATCCGTGATGCCGATGAGCCAAAAAAGCCGCGCGCGCTCACACGTTTCGCAAGGTCACTGACCGATCGCGCTCGTGAAAATAAGCTTGACCCCGTTATTGGGCGGGATACCGAAATTACTCGAGTTATTCAAATTCTTTCTCGGCGAACTAAAAATAATCCTGTCCTTATAGGAGAAGCAGGGGTGGGAAAGACTGCGGTTGCGGAGGGTCTGGCGCAGCGCATCGCTTCGGGCGATGTGCCGGAGAGCTTGCGCGACAAGGAGGTCGTGCAACTCGATCTTGGGCTTCTTATTGCTGGCACCAAGTATCGCGGTGAATTTGAAGAGCGCCTTAAGGCAGTCATGCGCGAAGTAGAGAAGAGCGACGGTAAGATCATTTTATTCATCGACGAATTGCACACACTTGTGGGAGCTGGAGCGGCCGAAGGCTCGATGGATGCCTCAAATATGCTCAAACCAGCACTTTCGCGCGGCGAAATTCGCGTCATTGGCGCTACAACGCTAAAGGAATACCAAAAACATATTGAACACGATCCTGCACTTACGAGACGCTTTCAGCCTGTCTATGTAAATGAACCAGGCATAGAGGACGCGATCGCCATTTTGCGAGGACTTAAAGAGCGATACGAGCTCTATCATGGGGTTCGTATCACCGACGACGCCATTGTTGCGGCTGTCCAGCTGTCAACGCGCTATATAACCGAGCGTTTTCTCCCCGACAAAGCTATCGATCTCATTGATGAAGCGTCGTCAGCGCTCAGGCTAACACTCGAAAACATGCCTCCGGCACTTGAAGAGACCCACCGAAAGATCCGTCGTCTGGAGATAGAGAAAGAAGCTCTCAAAAAAGAAGCCGAAGAGGGAGAGTCTGATGCGCGTACTCGTGTGAAAGCGATCGAAAAAGAGATCGCAGACCTCAAAGACTCCACACACGAGCTAGAAATGAAGTGGAAGAATGAAAAAGAGACACTCACCGAAATGAAGCGTGCGCGAGGCGAACTCGAACTTGCTCGGCGCGAGGCTGACACGGCGGAAGCGATGAGCGATCTTACCAAGACCGCGGAGATCCGATACGGAAAGATACCAGCGCTTGAGCGCGAAATAGATACTGCTGAAAAGCGGCTCAAGAAATTGCAGCAGACACGTCGCGTACTGAAAGAGGAGATCATGGAGGAAGACATCGCAGCGGTGGTTTCGCGTTGGACCGGCGTGCCGGTATCCCGAATGCTCGAAGAGGAGGCGGAAAAGCTCTCACGCATGGGTGAAGAGCTCAAAAAACGCATCGTGGGGCAAGACGAGGCAGTCGAGAAGGTGTCAGATGCGATCAAGAGAAGCCGCGCGGGTATCGCGGATCCCAATCGTCCTGTTGGCTCATTTCTTTTTTTGGGTCCCACAGGAGTGGGAAAAACGGAACTCACGCGCGCACTCGCTGAATTTCTTTTCAATAGCGACAAGGCGCTCGTTCGCGTTGATATGTCGGAATACATGGAAAAGCATTCCGTATCGAAAATGATCGGCTCGCCGCCGGGCTATGTGGGCTACGATGAGGGCGGGGGACTCACTGAATTGGTACGACATCGTCCGTATTCGGTGATTCTTTTCGACGAGATCGAGAAGGCGCATCCGGAGGTGTTCAACATTCTTCTTCAGGTTCTCGACAATGGCCGTCTTACCGATGCCAAGGGGCGTGTCGTGAATTTCAAAAATTGCGTCATCATCATGACGAGCAACATTGGCGCTGAGCACATCGACAAAATGTCCTCATTAGGATTTGGGAGCGGTCTTCTCGTTTCTCAGAACGACCGTTATGATCAGGTCAAAGGTAAAGTGATGGATTCACTGAAGGAATACTTCCGCCCTGAATTTCTCAATAGACTCGATGAGATCATTCTCTTCAACATCCTCGCGCCCGAGGCCATTTGCGACATTGTACGTATGCAGGTGGAAATCGTGGCGAAGCGCCTGACCGAAAAGCACATAGCACTCAATTTGAGCGAAAGGGCGATAGAATATCTCGCAAAGGAAGGCTACAACCCGCAATACGGTGCCCGCCCACTTAAGCGCTTGATCCAAACCAAACTGCTCACGCCCATTGCGAATATGATGGTGGCGCGCGGGATTCTCGAGGGCGGCTCGGTATCGGTAGACTACAGGGCGGAAGGAGGTCCAGAGGCCAAAGGCGATTTCATGTTCGATGTGCGCAAAGGGCCAGAGAGAGTGCGCGGCGTCCGCGCTCGCGCAGCGGCGAGAGCTTAGACAATCATGTTCAAACTGCTAGCGCAAAGCTAACGAGCAGTGCTAATGCGATTGCCCAGAAAGAACTCCAAAAGATTTGATAGCGAAAGCCTGTCCAATTGGGCCAGTAATTAATGTTTCTCACTAAAAAATATTCCTCCTTCTTGAAGAGATAAATTATGTGTATGGAAAGATCGTACGCGATCATTCCGATAACTACGGCCAAGAATACAAACTTCATTATGAGTATCTACACGGCGGGGATGGCTCCCCAGAATGCAGAAAAGCCCCGCAGGGCTTCTCAAGACTACCTGTGCTTCGATGACGGAATACGCCACTTACTTGCGATAAGCTCCGCACAGGATTAACGTCCACTTAACAATATATCGGATAAGGAATGAAATCAAGGTGAACTAGGGGTCGTGGGGATAACCGAATTTTTGCCGAATTTACTTTGCGGAAATCGGATTGACTCGCTTATGGTGAGCATTTTGTAAAAATGACTCGTACTGTAGTTATAGTGCGCGTAGATCGCGTTTGCGACCACATCGGCCGCTTGCACGACCTTTGAATGCTCCGAGTTCGTATATGCAATTTGAAGATTGTGTTTGTAGCCGAGCTGCGTGTACGATTTGATTTTAATATAGTCGGCAAGAGAGTTTATTGATCCGACTTTCGTCGAATGGTTATCGAGCAAAATGCACAAATCTTCCTGCGCGCTCTTGATAGTTTTGTTGACCAGAAACGAAAAGAGATAGTTGAAACAGAGATTCTTATCGTCGAAAAGTTTTTTGTTGTCGATGTTCTGTTTGTCGGCAACGATATACGAGATGGTGTAGTCATTCGCGCTACAGAGTTTGTTGAAAATTTCTTGCTTTTGAGGAAACGATAATCTGCTCGCTTTTACTTCAGGAAGATGATTGGAGGCACAAAACCTTTTCATAAAATTAATGATACGTTTGTTATTTTGAGGGGCGAGCATGGCGAGAACGAAGTATTGGTCTTTTGTCCCAAGATTGCCGGATTCGTCCACGAACAGGGTTTTCATACTGCGATATAATACTACCTATGCGCTACTTTCTCTACGCTCGCAAAAGCACCGATGTCGAGGACAAACAGGTTTTGTCCATCGAGGCACAACTAACGGAATTGCGCGCGCTCGCCAAACGCGATGATTTGGAAATCTTGGAGGAGTTTGTGGAGAAGCGAAGCGCGAAAACACCGGGCCGTCCGATATTCGAGGACATGCTATCGCGCATCGAGCGCCACGAAGCGCAAGGCGTTATCTGTTGGAAAATTGACCGCCTATCGCGTAATCCAGTAGACAGTGGGCGCATCAGTTGGCTTTTGCAACGTGGCGTTATTCAACAGATACAAACGCATGACCGCACATATCTGCCGCAAGACAATGTGCTTATCATGTCCGTCGAGTTCGGCATGGCGAATGAGTATATTCGTCAGTTGAGTGTAAACGTCGCACGAGGATTGCGGCAGAAAGCGCGAAATGGACACTATCCAAGTGTTGCGCCCCTCGGTTACCTCAATGATCCTCGCACGAAGACCATTCAAGTTGACCGCAAGAAATCCAAGCTCGTCCAGGCCGCTTTTGAGCTATACGCTCAAAACGGCTCGC